>Ga0209385_1000040_pt1 | contig 43337 bp, 37 predicted proteins | sample NGEPerB_FD_184506 | JGI IMG/M metagenome (GOLD analysis project Ga0209385, IMG submission 184506) | Arctic peat soil microbial communities from the Barrow Environmental Observatory site, Barrow, Alaska, USA - NGEE PermafrostAB12-B... | ecosystem: Environmental > Terrestrial > Soil > Wetlands >... | reverse complement strand
TGTCGATGTTCACGCTCGAACAGAGCCTTGCCATCTTCGGGGACCTCTACCGTGAGGTGACCGGTCGGATCTCCAGCGCCCTCGTTCTCGAGCGCGACCAGGATCAGAGCCGCAGGGAGCGAGATGCCCAAGGTCCGCCCCCGATCCGGGGGCTCGGTGTCCCGGAGCTCGCCGCTGTTCCCAAAGCCCGCACTCAACCCATGCGCGACACAGTGGAGAGCGGGTCCCGGTCATGACGACGCCGGGTGCGGGCCACCAGGTCGAGCTCGATGCCGACATCGGCCAGCCGGCCATCCATCACGTGGAAGCCGAGCGACCGGACGTCGATCGGTCGGACGGGGGGCTCATCGACTGGGTGCTGGGTGACCCACAGCTGGCGGCCACCTGCTCCGCCGCGGTGGACCCCCTGGAGATCGCCGCCCGACTGGAGACCCACGGGATGAGCAGCCAGGTGGCGGTCGACTCGTTCGGCTACCCCGATGTGTTCGCCGCGGCCAATGTCGTCTACGCATCCCTGCCGTTCGAGCACGTCGAGGCGCCCGCTCCAGCGAGCGAGCCCATGGGAGGGCCACTGGACCTGCTGCGCGGTGCGCTCTTCGCCCTCCCTGCGCTGTTCTACCCGGTGATCGTGAGTGGCTTCACCGTGCATCCGCACTGGTGGGTCCTCCCGGTCGGACTCACCGTTGCATGGGCCATCAGCCAAGCTGTCGCCGCAGTCGCCTGGGCACTGCGAGGACAGGGGGACGAGCGGAGCGACTCCCTGGTGGCCTTCGGCTCGATACTGATCAACGCCGTGGTGTGCCTTGGCTGTGCGGTGCTTGCCTGGTGGACACTGGGAGGGAACGAGGCGAGCGTGGTGATAGCGGTGGGTGTGGCCGCCTACATCGGCGCCGCCGGCATCCTCCTGTTCCAACAGGCCGAATGGCTACTGGCGATCTGCATGCTGCCGGCCGCGGTCGGGTCGCTGTCCGCCACGGGGCTCCTTCCGGTCACCATCAGCCACCGGGCGGCGGCGTGGACGGTGGTGGCGACGACCGGCCTGGTCATCGCGGTCGCCAACCGACACGTGCTGTCACCGCGCTGGCGGGGCCCCGCGCTGCAACGGGCCGAGCGGGAGCGGTCCGCCAAGTACTTCCTCTACGGGCTGGGCTGTGGGCTCCTGACTTCGGTGTACATCGTCTTTGCCGAGGAGACCAACGGAAGTGGCGGCGCCCTGATCATCGCTGTCTCGCCATTGCTGTTGACCCTCGGGCTGATGGAGTGGCAACTGCGCTCCTTCCGCAGCCGGGCCACGTCCGCCCTGGCGACGAGCCCCGATCTCACCCACTTCGGCCACCAGATCCGGTCGGCCTTCGGGCGGTCGGTCGGCACCTACGTGGCGGCGCTGGCCGTCCTGTCCGTGGCGGGCGTGGTGATCGGCCACCACCTGCACGCCTCTATGGTCCCGCTCCTACTCGCGGCGGTCGGGGCGCTCGGGCTCTCCTTCTTCCTCGCCTTGCTGCTGGGCTCGACAGGTCGGATCGACCTGGTCCTCACCTGCTGGGCAGCCACCTTCGCCATCCTCAGCGCAACCCTGGCAGGCACTGAGGTCATCTGGAGCCATATCACTCCGTGGGCAGGGCTCACCGCCCTGCTCGTATCCATAGGGGCGGCGATCGTCATCATGGCCGTGCTGGCACGGCGCGTCCTGATGTCGCCCCTGAGTTACTAGTCCAAACCACCTACAGAAAGCGATCCAATTCCGATGTCCACCACCGTAGCGATCACCGGAGCCGACGGATTCATCGGCTCCCACCTTGCGGAGACCCTGGTCGGCTCGGGCTATCGCGTCCGGGCGATGGTCCAGTACAACTCGTTCGGCTCGTGGGGATGGCTCGAGTCCCTGGACGCCCACACCCTGGCCGCCATCGAGGTGGTCCCGGGCGATGTCCGTGACCGCGACACGGTCCTGGCCCTGATGACCGGCGCCGACATGGTCTGCCATCTCGCCGCACTGATCGCCATCCCCTACTCGTACCAGGCTCCGTGGTCCTACCTGGAGACCAATGCCGGCGGCACTCTCAACGTGCTCGAGGCGGGTCGGGCGCTCGGGACCTCTCGGATCGTCTGCACCTCGACCAGCGAGGTCTATGGCAGCGCTCAGATCGTACCCATCACCGAGGATCATCCCCTCCAGGCCCAATCGCCCTACTCCGCCTCCAAGATCGCCGCCGACAAGCTGGCCGAGAGCTACCACCTCAGCTTCGACCTCCCGATCATCACCCTGCGACCGTTCAACACCTACGGTCCTCGTCAGTCGGCCCGCGCCGTCATCCCCACCGTGATCTCACAGTTGGCCGCCGGTCGCCGGGAGATCGCCTTGGGCTCGTTGACCCCGACACGGGACTTCAACTTCGTGCTCGACACCGCCCTTGCCTTCCAATCGATGCTCGAGGCCCCACTCGAGGACGTCGTCGGGCAGACCTTCAATGCCGGCAGCGGCGTGGAGATCTCGGTAGCCGACACCGTCAAGCTGATTGCCGAACTGATGGGGACCACGCTGGACATCCGCGTCGAGGGGGAGCGCCTGCGCCCCGAGCGCTCCGAAGTGACCCGTCTGGTGTCCGACAGTTCTGCCATCCAGCGGGCAGCGTCGTGGAAGCCGACGCACACACTTGCCGAAGGCCTCCACTCCACCATCGAGTGGTTCTGCAATCCCGACAACCTGAGCCGTTACAAGACCGACCAGTACAACGTCTGACTGCACTACCGAGAAGAAGGGCATCACCATGACAGACCCGAGCTTCATCGACAACCCGTGCGCCACCGATAGCCGACAGGTGGTGATACTGGCCGGAGGCAAGGGCGTCCGCCTGCGCCCGTACACCACCGTCATCCCAAAGCCACTGGTGCCCATCGGCGAGCAGTACTCGATCCTCGAGATCGTCCTCCGCCAACTGGCATCGAAGGGCTTCCGGAAGGCCACACTGGCCATCGGCCACCTGGGTCAGCTCATCCGCGCCTATGTCGGCGACGGGTCCCAATGGGGTATCGAGGTGGACTACGTCCACGAGGAGTCACCGCTCGGCACCATCGGGCCCGCACTGATGGTCCTGGATCAACTGCCCGATAACTTCCTCCTCATGAACGGTGACATCCTCACCGATCTGGACTACGCCGACCTCATGGACGATCACATCGCCTCCGGCGCACCGCTGACAGTGGCCACCTACGAACGCGTCCACCAAGTCGACTTCGGCGTACTGGACGTCGTAGATCACAAGGTCACCTGCTTCACCGAGAAGCCACCCCTGACCTACTCGGTGAGCATGGGGATCTACGGTGTCAGCAAGCGACACCTCGAGCGGTACACCCCCGGCCTCCCCTACGGCTTCGACGAGCTGATGCTCGACCTCATCGAGCGGGGAACGTTGCCGGCCAGCTACAACTTCGACGGGTTCTGGCTCGACATCGGACGACCCGACGACTACGACCAGGCGAACCGTGAGTTCGACGTTCTCGGTCCGCGGTTGCTTCCGAGTCTTCGGTGACCACGTATCTCCTTCTCGGCGCCAACGGGTTCCTGGGTAACCAAGTGCGCGAGGCCATCGAGAGGTCGGGCGACTCACCCACTCTGGTGGCGGTCAGCCGGCATCCGTCGCGCTTCCGGACGTCGGCCAATGGCAGGTGGCAGCCGATGGACTTGGTACGTGCCTCAGCAGAGGACTTCGTGTCGCTGCTCGCCGACAGCAAGCCGGACGCGATCATCAACTGCGTCGGGTGCACGTCGGGCTCGCCGGAGCTACTCGAGGCGGCCAACGCCACGGTGGTCGAGAAGCTGGTCATGGCACTGTCCGTGACCGAGCCCATCCCGCTGGTCCACATGGGATCGGCCGCCGAGTACGGACGTCAGCCCGAAGGCATCGCCATCGAGGAGTCCGCCGTTGCCCGCCCGGTAGGCGACTATGGGAGGACCAAGCTCGAGGCCACCGACTTGGTGACGGACATGGTGACCAGAGGTGCCATCCGCGCCACGGTGCTTCGGGTCTTCAACCCTGTCGGAAGGTCGGCACCGGCCAACTCCCTTGCCGGCACCGCGGCACGGGAGATCAATCGGGCCCTCATCTCACGGAGTTCCTACATCACCCTGGGGCCGCTCTGTTCATTCCGTGACTTCCTGGCCAGTACCGACGTGGCCACAGCCGCCCTCCGGGCGATCCACAACATCGACGCCCACCCGGTACTCAACGTCGGGCGAGGCGTGGCGATGTCGTGCCGCTCCATGGTGGAGCTGTTGGCCGACGCCGCAGGGTTCGAAGGGGATGTCTTCGAGTCGGTCGATGGTTCTCGGCGCTCGGCGGCCGTGCCCTGGCAGCAGGCCGACGTCACCCTCCTCCGGCGCCACCTCCAGTGGGTCCCAACCACTCCCATCGCCGAGGCCGTTGCGGACCTCTGGCAGTCAGGAACCTAAGAACATGTGCGGAATCATCGGAGTCATCGGCGTCGACGACGCCTTGCCACTGCTCCTCGAAGGGCTGGGCCGCTTGGAATACCGAGGGTACGACTCAGCCGGCGTGGTCCTCGTCACCGGTGGCACCCTCTGGCGGACGAGGGCAGCCGAGGGGACCCATTCGGTGAACGATCTCCGGGTGCTCGGCGAGGATGCGCCCCCGCGATGCAGCACCGGAGTCGGCCACACCCGGTGGGCCACTCACGGTGAGCCGACGACGGTCAACGCCCACCCCCACCTCGACTGCACAGGCAGCCTGGCCCTGGTCCACAACGGCATCATCGAGAATCACGCCGACCTGGCCATCGGGTTGGTGGCCACCGGGCACGTGCTGGCCTCCGAAACGGACTCCGAGGTCCTGGTACACCTCGTCGAGGAGGAGATGGCCCGGGGATCGACACTTGTCGAGGGCTTGCGCCTCGCGCTGCGACGGGTCCGGGGATCCTTCGCAGTGGCCGCGGTACACGCCGACGAGCCCGAGCTGGTGGTGGCCGCCCGCCGGGTGTCCCCCCTCATTATCGGGCTGGGCGACGACGCTTCGTTTCTGGCCTCGGACATCCCGGCACTGCTCGGCTCCACGCGCCGGCTCTTCGCCCTCGAAGACGACCAGCTGGCCGAGCTCCGCCCGGGGTCCGTGCGGGTGACCACCCTGGACGGAGCCGAGGCCAGGGCGACGCCACTGAGCATCGACTGGGACGTGACGGCGTCGCGCCAGGGCGGGTACGACGACTTCATGACCAAGGAGATCCACGAGCAGCCCGATGCGGTCGCCGCCACCTTGTTCGGCCGTCGCCAGGCCGACGGGACGCTGACCCTCGACGAGGCAGCCGAGCTGAGCGACGACGACCTTCGTGCCATCGACCGGGTCTGCATCGTCGCCTGTGGCAGCAGCTACCACGCCGCCCTGGTGGCCAAGTACGCCATCGAGGAGTGGGCACGACTGCCCACCGAGGTCGACATCGCCAGTGAGTTCCGCTATCGCCGCCCGATCCTCGACCATCGCACCCTGACCATCGGGGTCAGCCAATCCGGCGAGACCGTCGACACCCTCCAGGGGCTCCGGGAGGCTCGGGCCTTGGGAGCCAAGGTGCTGGTGGTCTCCAACGTGGTCGACTCGTCGATGGCCCGCGAGGCCGACGGCGTCCTCTACACGAGGGCCGGACCCGAGATCGGCGTGGCCGCCACCAAGACCCACCTGACCCAGATCGTGGCCCTCGAACTACTGGCCCTGGTGCTGGCACAGGCCCGTGGCACCCTCTCCGCCAGCGAGATCGGCGCGGTCACGGACCAGATGCTCGGACTCCCCGACCATCTCGACAAGGTGCTCCAGCGGACCAAGGACGTGGCGGAGGTGGCCCAGGAGTTGGCCGAGGCCCGGGACTTCTTCTACCTCGGTCGCCACGTCGGCCATCCCGTAGCCCTGGAGGGCGCGCTCAAGCTGAAGGAGATCTCCTACCTGCGGGCAGAGGGCTACCCGGCCGGCGAGCTCAAGCACGGCCCCATCGCCCTCATCGAGCCGGGCACCGTGGTGGTCGGCGTGGCCACCCGCAACTGCCTGTGGGAGAAGTTGTGCTCCAACATCCAAGAGGTCAAGAGTCGGGGGGCGACCATTGTCCTGGTCGGCAACGACGGCGACGACCAGACGGCCGCCCTGGCCGATCACGTCCTGTGGGTACCAGCCGTCGAGCCGATGCTCTCGCCGGTCGTCGACGCGGTGCCCCTGCAGTTCCTTGCCTACTGGCTTGCACAAGCGCACGGCCACGACGTCGACCGGCCCCGCAACCTGGCCAAGACCGTGACCGTGGAGTAGTTGAAGCCGGACGGTGCTTCTGATCCACGACCGCGACGAACGCTACGACCGATAAAGCATGAGGAGATTGGGTAGGAACGCGGCAGTGGCCATCGCCCTGGCCGCGACGGTGATTCTGCCGTCCGCATGTCCGGTGGCATCCAACACGGCGCCGGCCTACTGGAGCCCACCACTGGGGAACGTGCCATGGCAGTGGGAGATCGGCCACCCGTTGAGCCTCACCAGCACCAGCGACATGGGCACCGGGGCAACGCTGCCGAACGGCCAGCCTGCGCCCAACCCGGTGGTGTACGACATCGACGGAATCCTCAATCCGGCCAGCACGGTGACCTCCCTACATGCCGCAGGGGACCACGTCATCTGCTACATCGAGGTCGGTTCCGCCGGGAGCTACTACACGGCAGCCCAGGAAGGCACCGCGACCACGTACTATGCCCAGCTCCAAGCGGCGGGAGCGCTCGGCGCCAAGGTGTCCGGCTACCCCGAGGAGTACCTCGACATCGGCAACCCCCAGACCGTCACGATCATCGAGAATATGATCTCCCAGCAGTGTCGGCAGAAGGGCTTCGACGCTGTCGAGACGGACATCGACGAGAGCTACACCGACACCACCGGCTTCCAGTTGACCAAGGCCATCGAGGAGCAGTACATGACGACCCTGGCCAACTACATGCACGGCATCGGGCTGGGCTGGATCATCAAGAACCCCGACGACACCGGTGACAGCTACGCCGCCGACATGGCTTCGTTGGCCGACGGGGTGCTGACCGAGCAGTGCAACCAGTACGGCACCTGCAACCACCTCAGCGCCTACCAGGGTCACAAGGCGGTGTTCAACGCCGAGTACAACCTTCCGACCAGCTCCTTCTGCCCGGCGGACATCGCAGCCGGGTTCAACGGCGCCCTGTTCAACGTCAACCTCGACGGCGGACGCCAGCCCTGCAGCTGATCGACTGCCCCCCGACCCACTCGACAAGGCGCTCCGACAGACCAAGGACCCGGCGAAGCGGCCGACGGGTTCGAGTAACGCCCCATCGTCCCGGTCGGCACCGACCGCCGCGAGACGGCCGCTCAGGCCGATCGCAGTTGACGCTGTCACGGTGAGCCGAGCAAGCCGATGTGCGACCTCGATGCCCCGGGACGGAGTGAAGAGGACCACGCGGTGAAGCGACGCCGGCACTCCCGAACGGAGAGCCCCGGCCCACCTCGTCGAGGTCCGGATGACCGGCACCCATCCGGAACCTGCACAGTGGGCGACTGAGCCCGTGCTCGCCTCGGTCATCGACGCGCTGCCTTATGGAACCTTGCCCACCGGCCCGGCCCGCTCAAGGTCACGGCCACGACGTCGGCCGGCTCCGCAACCTGGGCAAGACGGTCGCGGTGGAGCAGTCGGAGCCGGAACCTCAACGGCAGGGTTAGGGTCCGCCGATGGGATCGACGTTCATTGCCGTGGCGTCCTCGTTGGCGGCGTTGGCATCCGGGCGGAACTGGCTCGTGCCCAGGTTGTACTCGACCTCGAGCACCGCCTTGCCGGCCAATGCGAACAGAGCTGCGATACCCCTGCACAGTGGCCTCCGGTGCTCGAACCTGTCGCTGGGTCGGGTGGCGCGCCTACGCGCTTCGCACAGCAGCTGCCAGACTTCGACCGCTACTGCCGCACTCTCTGGCATCCAACCTGACAACACTTCTCGCCGGGAACGCGCACTGCGAGCAACCCAACGTCGGTCCGGCCCTTGAGCTGGGCCGATGCCTCACGGCTCGACAGAGTCGGACCCGCCTCCGGAAAGGTGGAGTCCCAAGTCCCTGCGCCATCGCGTTCCAAGGGGTGATCGGCACCAGGGCAGGGGTGCCGTAGGACAAGATCCAGGGTGGTTAACCGGAGGCAGGATTCCTAGGCTCAACAGCATGGCATCAACCCTGTCTTCGCCCCGCCCGATGAAGTTGGACCGATTGGGCAGGTACAAGACGTACCTGGCGGGGATAGCCATCGCATGCCTGGTGGCGTTGGCGTTGCCGTCCTCGGGCGCCGTCAGCGGCGCCAACCCCGGGCAGCCCACCAACTCGAACCTCGCTCAGCAGCTCGCGGTACCGGCCTACATCGACCCGTCCGCCAACCCGGGTGCCTGGGCGCAGTTGGACGGTTCCCAGCCCGGTACGGTCGGGATCGTCGTGGCCAACGTGGACAGTGGCCCGGACGCCCAGGCGGTGCCGGCCTGGGCGTCGGCAATTCACGGGGCGCACGCCGCCGGCAGCAAGGTGCTCGGGTATGTGGACACCGGCTACCTGGGAAGCCCGATCACCGGCCAGCCCAACGGGCTCCTGACCCGATCGGGTCTGACCGGCCTTCAGGCCTGGCTCCCGCAGGCCGAGGCCGACGTCAACGCGTGGTACCAGTTCTACGGATCCGACCTCGGCGGGATCTTCTTCGACGAGGGCGCCGCCCAGTGTGGGCCGACGCCGTCATCGAACCTCTACGCCGCCGACTACGCGGCCCTCAGCTCCTATGTGAAGCAGGCCCACCCCGGGGCGCTCACCGCCCTCAACGCCGGGACAGCGGTCCCCCAGTGCTTCCAGAACTCCGCCGACGTGTTGGTGACCTTCGAGGGCAGCTACGGGGACTACACCGGCACTCCGGTGTCACCGACCGAGGCATACCAGCCGCTCTCCTGGACCCCGGTCGACCCCAACAAGATCTGGCACATCGTCTACGGGGCGACTACGCAGAACCAGATGGAGAACGTCATGGCCCTGAGCAAGAGCCGGAACGCCGGATACATCTACGTGACCAACGACGTCCCGGCGAACCCGTACGACACCCTTCCCCCCGCGCCCTACTGGTCTGACGAACAGGACGAGAGCTACCCGTTCGGGAACCCCGGTTCAATTCTGCCGTCGGCACCGACCGGATTGACGGCGCCGGGCCAGTCGGGGCAATTCGGTGGGCAGAACAACGGGGGCCGCGGTTCCATCAACGACGCGAGCAGCACCCAGGTACAGCTCAGCTGGCAACCATCCACCGGGGCCTCCGCTCCGGTAGTCGCCTACGACGTCTACCAGGGCAGCACGTGGCTCGGCTCGGTGGGTGCCGGCACCGACAGCTTCACCGTCACCGGGTTGAGCCCGTCGACCACCTACACCTTCACGGTAGAGGCTCGCGACTCCGCCGACAACGTCTCGAACCCCAGCCAGTCCATCACCGTCAACACCGCCGCCCCCGATCCGTATCCGCCCAATGCCCCCGCACAGCTGACGGTCACCGCCAGCTCCTTCTCGACGGCCACCCTGCAGTGGAACCCATCGAGTGCCTGGGGGCAGACCGTCGCGGGCTACACCATCAGCCAGGACGGCTCCCCGATCCTGACGGTGCCGGCATCGGTCGACAGCGTCAGCGTGCAGGGGCTCCAACCCGGCCTGGCCACCTACACCTTCTCCGTGCAGGCGATCGGCAGCACCGGCAACCTCTCGTCTCCGAGCAGCTATGTCCCTGTCACCACCACCCCGCTGCCCAACGACCAGGCAATCACCTCACCCACCGTCCAGGACAACGGCAACGGCACCTTCACGTACTCCGCCGACTTCGCAACCCCATTCGCCTTCCGGCGCGTGTTCATCGCAACCGGCACCACGCCCTGTTGGACCACCGGGAACGCATCGCCGATCTGCAGTGACTACCTGATCGAGAACAATCAGGTGCTGCGGTACACCGGTACCGGCACCGACTTCACCTACACGACCGTCGGCACCGTGGCGCCCACTGTCACCGCCGGCGACGACTACTCGTGGACCATTCCGGCCGCCGATATCGGGACCCCTGCAGGTCAGACCGTGCTCTTCAACGGGGAGGGCTACTCCCCCTTGAGCTACACCGACCCGATCAGCCTGGGCACCGCGCCGGCGCCCACCAACCCTCCCTACCCAGCCGCCCAGGCCGCCGCGCTGAGCCAGTACGTACAGACGGCAGTCGAGCAGGCCGCCGTCCCGCCGTCGGGGTCGACCACCGGGCAGCCGCCCGCCACCGACCCGCGCTGCCCGTCCGCCCCGGACGACACCTGGCACCTCGGACGCACCGACGGTTGCATGGTCGGGTCCTTCACCATCTCGCGCTCGCTGGTGGACGGCCTCCTCCCTGGCGCATTCACCCTCGGGGTGACTGACGTCGTCAACGCATCGACCGGCGGTCGCTCATGGAGCGAGCAGGTGACCCTGGAGATGCAGACGGTGTCGGGAACGGTTCCCGACTACTCGATCACCGTGGCACCGAGTTGCTCCGACAGCTGTGCCACCGCCACTCCGACGGTTGCCACTCTGGTTCCGGGGCAACCCGTGACCATGACATTCGCCTGGACCGACGCCGGCCCCGCCACCGATTTCGTCAACGTAGCCACCGACGCCACGCTCGTCCCCCAGTTGCCGGCGCTGACCCTGCCGTTCACCCCGGTGGCCCAGACCGTGTCGTTGGGGTGGTCCACGCCGGTGCTTCGCTGCGCCGGTTCTCCGGGCGCCTGGTCCGCCGGCTGCGTATTCCCCGAGAGCCTGAACGGTTACCACCAGCGTTGAGAGCTGCCACCATCGGCGCGGTTGCCCTCCAGGAGTCCAACGCCGAGAAGGACGAGTCGATACAACGGGGTCTCCAGGGAGCCGGGTCGTCATCATCTCCGACCGTGCATCGTCCAGGCCAACCTCGCGCCAGCCAATGCCGGCAATTCCAGCAGGACTGGAACAGATCCACGTGCCAGTAGTTTCCGTTCGCCTTCACCTATCAGGGCGCCGCCCAAGCCACGGGAGGCACCGGCCTGATGGCCGGACCCGGAAGAGATCAGCGCAGTGGACACGCTGTTCGGCAATTGGGAGGCCTCTCAGCACATCCTCGGAGGCGACCAGTTCTGGGTGCAGTTCGGCGCCCGACAGGCTCGGGGCCGGGCTGGCCGCCTCAAGAAGCCGGGGAGTCGATCAACTCCTCGGGATCATCACAGGAGTCCAGCGCGAGGGCCAGGCTCTGGCGCGAGTCGACACCGAGCTTCCGGTAGGCCTTGGCCAGATGGCCCTCAACCGTCTTCACGCTGACATACAGGTCGGCGGCGATCCCCTGGTTGGTCTTGCCGGCTGCCGCCAGGCGGACCACTCGGAGCTCGGCAGGTGTCAACGAGTCCGGCCCGATGATCCCGAGCCTGCGCGGTCGCGCTCCGGCAGCGCGGAGCTGAATCCCGGCCTCCTCAACGAGTTGGTGGGCCCCGGAAAGCGAGGCAAGGTTGGCTCCTCGCCGGAGCACACCCCGGGCCTCCTCCTTGTCCCCGTGGCCGACCAACGCCGTTCCGAGCTCAACCAGGGCGTGGGCGGCCTCGAGGCGGGCCGCTGACGGCTCGAGGAGGTCAGCGGCCTCGGAGAGCCAGGCGATTCTCTCGGAGAGATCGGGCGTGGCAGCCGCCATGGCTCGCAAGCCGATACCGATGGTACGAACGGCCCCGAACGCCCGAGCCAGAGTGAGATGCTCGTCAGCCAGCCGGCTCGCCTCATCCCAATTCCCCAGTGTCGCCAGCACCGTCGCCGCGTCCGCCCGCCACGGGTTCAGAGCCGGGTTCACGATCCCGGCCCCGAGCGCGTCGTCGCCGGCAGCAAGGAACTCCTCGAGACCCTCGCTCCGGAGGCCACGGGCCACCAGCAGTCGGCCTCGTTCGCAACGGGCGACGGCCCGGAACATTCCATCGTCGATCTGTTCGGGGCGCAACGAGTCCGAGAGGTGCGCTGCTTCGTCGATCCTCCCTTGCTTCACGAGCGCTTCGACAAGCCCGAGGGTCGGTCGGTTCCACTGCCCACCGCCGAGTTGGGCGCCGAGCCTACGTCCGCGTCGGCACTCTTCCTCTGCCGCCAGGAGAGATCCCTGCCACAGGACGGAGATGCCCGACAGGAAGGAAACACTGAGCTCGGACGCCGTATGGCCGCGCTCCCGTGCACGACCCTGCGCGGTCCGGAGGAGGTCGTCCACCGTTGCGAACCGATCTGCACACAGCAGTCCGAAGAAGGCCATGGTCTGGAACTTCTCGACCACCGGATCGGAACTGAGCAGCTGGTCCACATCGACCACCTGCTCGAGCCTGGCGGCCAGCTCATCGGCTGTGATCGCCGTTGCCGATGCCACGTCCTGGATGTCCATGAAGGTTCGGGCCATCCGGGGCACTGCATTTCCGTTGTCTCCGGGCTCCTCCAAGAGCGCCCGGAGTCTTCCGAGGCCCTGGCTCCGCTGGGTCGGGTGGCCCGACGCCATCATCAGGACCAACTCGAACTCGATGCGCAGGTCGCGATCGACGGCATCGAGCCGGCTCCTCAATCCCCGAACCGTTTTCAGCGTCTCGGCCCTGAGCTGGGGCGTGTCGACCAGATTGCGGAGGAGGGCTACCGCCACTCGAATCACGGAGAGGTCATCTGCTGCCCCGAGCTCGAGAGCTCTCAGGAAGTGCGGCAGCGCCGAAGGGAGCCGTTGCATCGTCTCGGCCGAGGCCAGATCGAGATACAGGCATCCCCGCTGTTGGGCAGGCGGGGACTCGGCCACTGCCCGGCTCAGGCATCGGAGCGCCAGGTCCACGTCGCCCGCTCCGAGTGCCGCACGGCCCGCCTGCTGCAGGCGGTTGGCGACCTCGACGTCCCCGGCCGGTTCGGTGGCCAACAAGTGCCCGGCCACCGTCGCCTCTCCGGCGCCGTGCTCGGCGAGAAGCTGTGCCGCTCTTGCGTGGAGGTGGGATCGCCTCGCCGTCGGCATGTCGTGGTAGATCGCCCCGCGGATCAGCGGAGAGCTGAACATGAGGGGGCGGCCGGGCCGGAGGAGCTCCATCTGCGCAGCCGCGTCGGCCGCCCGCTCGGCCGCCAGGCCATCGATCTTCGCCAGTTGGCGCGCCACGGTCGAATCCGCCCCGTCACCGAGGATCGCGCTGGCCTGGAGCAGGTCGGAGGCAGCCACCTGGAGCAGTGCCAGCCGACTCAGCACAACCTGTGTGATCTTCGGGATCGGTACATGTTCCACCCGTCCGGCCATGTCGGCGGTGGGCAGCACCCGTTGCCGGCCGAGGGAGGACAGAAGCGCATTGAGGAAGAGCGGCTTCCCACCCGTTGCCTCGTAGCACGCTGCTACAAAGGTCGGGTGGGGGTCCTCGCCGAAGTAGTCAGCGAGCATCATCCTCACGCTCTCGGCCTGCAGCGGCTCGAGGGTGAACAGCCGGCTCTCCGACTCCGTCAGCAGCAAGTCGACCGGGCGGAGACCGACCCCGGGGTGGAGGGGACGGGTGGTCACGAGAAGCCAGATCTGCTCATTCTCGAGGCGACGGACCACGTAGCGGAGCACCGCCAGGCTCTCACGATCGGCCAAGTCCGCATCGTCGACGGCCAGCAGGACCGGCCCAAGCTCACGAAGGGCGGTGACCAGTGAGTAGAACAGCGGGCTGACGTTCTCGGGGTCGGCACGCGCCGCGTCCGCGGTGCGCACCAACGCCGCAATGGCCTCTGCCTGTTCCAACACCACCTCGGTGCCGCTCGCGTACGCAGTGGCCGACTCGATGAACTTGCCGAGCACGGCGAACGGGGTCCGCTTCTCGACCTGGCCGCATCTGGCCCGCAGGACCAGACACCCGGAGCGGCTCGCCGCGGCACAGGCGGCATTGAACATTGCAGTGCGGCCGGAGCCCCACGGCCCCTCCACGGCGATGCACCTGCTGGGCACCGGAAGGGACTGGTCGAAGACCGCCTCGAGCTCGTTCAGGAATTGGCTGCGCTCTAGCAGCCGGGGTCCCTCTTCCCAACGCGAGCGACGGTCCGTCGGCGGCGGCGGGGCTACGAGGGGCGCGTCCACGATTGCCCCTCGTCATCCATCGATGCCACGCAGTGCCCTCCGCCAGGGCACCGACCACGCAGATCCTCCGCAGAGCGACCTTCCCACTCTGGCCGTGCCAATCCTGCACCTGTCAATCCACCGGTTGAGAAATCCATCACAGTTCAGTAGCCCCGTACTTTGCTGATAGAGCGCCTTCAATGTCGGTGTTCGTTCAAACACTCGCCATCTTTCTTCTTCGTTGCCCCTACCTCTCTGGAATAGAGTCTTGCTTGCTAGCCGCCCCAAATGTCAAGTCCGAATTGCTACTTCTGTGGCAGCACGCCCATACAGTGACGCTCCAAACGCATTGAGCGTTGAACGCCGCCGCCCTCCCGTTGGGAACCGCCGGGATTCGCAGGTCCGTGGTCCTCAGCCGAAGCAGTGGCCGGCGATGGTGTTTCATGGCATTCCGTGTTGAGCAGCACGCAGGGGAGTTCACCAGCCGTCGGGCTGGACGGCTGGAATCACGCAACGCGACCACCCTGCACGACGCGGTGGTCGCGTTGCTGTTGGATCTGCACCCCGCCCACGAGGAAGACGCGATCACCCCTGGTTGCGGCCACGTTCCTGTGGCGGCTTCGTCGACCTGCCGTCGACGTTCGGTCCCGCCAATCCGCCCATGCCCGCAGGGAGCCCTTCCCGGGCCAGTAAGTGGGATGAGTGGTAGGCAGAGGACGGTCCACCTGCTGATCGCGGCATCTGTCCTCTACCTGGTGATCGGCGTGTCCGCTGCCGCTGTGGGAAAGGCGTTCAATTCGCATGCCGGTTCGGCGTTCCTGCTCAGAGAGGGCGGCACTACCGGTGTGCGTGCACGTGGGGACCCGGATCTGGGACAATCACTGCCGTGACCGAAGACGGCGTTCCCGAGTTCTGCGTCCGCGAAGTCGAAGTACCCGTCCACTCCGTCTCCCGGTTAGAACCCCTCATCGGGAAGGATCGCTACGAGGAGCTCCAATGGGCCGGCGCCCTCGCCCACCAGCGGCTCGACGGGAGGACCGTCTGGAACTTCAGCTCGACGGCCGCCGGCGGTGGGGTCTCCGAGATGCTCCACGTGCTGGTCGGCTACATCCAGGACGTCGATGTCGACATCCGCTGGCTCGTGATGACCGGCGATCCCGAGTTCTACTCCATCACCAAGAGGATCCACAATCGCCTGCACGGCGCCGCCGGTGACGCCGGGGACCTGGGCCCGGAGGAGGCCGCCCACTATGACTACGTCACGGCGTCGAACCTCGACAGCGCGCTGAGCCGCATCCGGGAGGGCGATGTGGTGATCCTGCACGACCCCCAGACGGCGGGCATGGCCCCGGCGCTCGCCGAGGCCGGTGCCAGGGTGGTCTGGCGCTGCCACGTCGGGCGTGAGGAGACCAACCAGTGGACCGACGAGGCGTGGTCCTTCCTCCGGCCCCATCTACCTGCCTGCGAGGCGTTCATCTTCTCCGTGCGCGAGTACGCCCCCTGGTGGATCGACGAGTCGACCATCTGGGTCATCCCCCCGTCCATCGACCCGTTCTCGCCGAAGAACCAGGACATGTCCTCGAGCGATGCCGTCCGCGCCCTCGGCCGCATCGGAGTGCTCCGGGGGATGGCGGGGGACCCGCCCGTCGAGTTCACCCGGTGCGACGACGCCCCCGGGTGGGTCGAGCGACGGGCAGCGATCTTCCCCGAGGACGCCACGCCCCTCGACCCCGGCGACCGCCTGGTGATCCAGGTGTCCCGGTGGGACCATCTGAAGGACATGGCCGGGGTCCTGGAGGGTTTCGCTTCGTCGGTGGTGGGACGGGTCGATGCCTACCTGGCACTGGTCGGGCCCTCGGTGGCCGATGTCACCGACGACCCGGAGGGTGGCGAAGTGTTCGGCGAGTGCATGGAGGCCTGGCGGGCACTGCCCGAAGAGGCACGCCGAAGGGTGAGGCTCGTCACCCTGCCTATGGACGACATCGACGAGAACGCGGCGATGGTGAACGCCCTCCAGCGCCACGCCACGATCGTCGTGCAGAAGAGCCTGGCGGAGGGATTCGGCCTCACCGTGGCCGAGGGCATGTGGAAGGGCAGGGCGATGGTGGCCTCCCGCGTCGGCGGCATCACCTCCCAGGTGGTGCCCGGTACCGGCATCCTGCTCGACGACCCGGCCGATCTCACCACGTTCGGGGAAACGCTCGCCGAGCTCCTGCTGCAGCCCGACGAGATCCTTCAGCTCGGAACGAGCGCGCGCCAGCACGTGCTCGAGAACTACATCGGAGACAAGCACCTGCTGCACTACGCCCAGCTCATCGACTGGCTGGTGTCGCAGGAGGCGGCTCCCAGCTGATCTGCGGCTCGCGGCTCAGCTCGCCGACGGCCCGCCGCGCCCGCTCGGCGAGGTCGACATGCCCGGCGAAGTCGTCGCCCGTCGGCAGGATGGGCACACCGATGACCACCTCGACAGCTCCCCGGCGCGGCAGGTAGGTCCCCGGCCGCACGATGTCCCGTGTCCCGCGGATGCCGACCGGGACGACCGGGCAGCCGGCGGCGGCGGCGATGGTGAAGGCACCCAGGCGAAACGGCCGCAGCCCGGGGGCGCGGGTGATCGACCCCTCGGGGAAGACGACCAGACGATGCCCACCGTCGACGAGCCGGACCGACTCCGCCACCTCCCCCACGCTCCGGTCGGCCCGGTCGCGGTGGACGAAGACACATCCCAGCCGACGGAGAAGCGGGCCGGCCAGGCGACTGCGCTCGAGGTCGGTGCTGGTGACGAAGTCGACCGGGTCCCGCGACGTGAGGAGGAGCACCGCCGCGTCGACGAAGCTGGAGTGGTTGGACACGATGACCGCAGGAGAGCCGGTGGGCGGGAGGCATCCCTGCACCCGCAGGTCGATTCCGGCCAGGTCCACCAGGCAACGCCCGGCGGCCCGTGCCATCACCCACCGAGAGCGCCGGGTGCCGGGCAGCTGCACCGCCACCCAGAGCGGGACTCCGATCAGCGCCACGAGCGCCCACACATAGGCGGCATAGACACGAGTCGCGACCGCTCTGCCCAAGTCATGCAGACGACCACCGGTCGACTCCCACGCGGACCGGCAGAGGAGGGCCAGCCGTCCGGCCGTGGGCGCGCTGCGTCGACCGAACGTTCCGGACTCGAATGCCTCACGGGTTGCCGCCCGGCGGATCTTGCCGCTGGCCGTCCGCAGGATCGCCCCGCCCGGGACGAGGACGACCTGATCAGGTGGAGCGCCGAGCAGAGCGACCGCGGCGCGCACGATCCGGGCCTCCAGGGTGGAGCGGGCCTCGGGCGCCTCGAGATCCGTCTCGGCGACGACGACCAGCTGCTCGGTCCCCTGCCGTGGATCGGCACTGGCGAACACGGCGACGCCGCCGCGGCGGGCACCGTCGAGCTCGCCGAGCGCCCGCTCGAGCTCCTCGGGATGGATGTTGCGTCCACCGCGGATGATCAGATCCTTCGCCCGACCGGTGAGGAACAGCTCCCCCTCGGCGATATAACCGAGATCTCCCGTGTCCAACCAGCCCCGGCGCCACAGCGCCCGGCCGGCGCGCTCGTTGCCGAAGTAGCCGGCGGTCGCCGACGGCCCCCGGCACTCGACTCGCCCCTCGTGGCGGTCGGGCCGCTCGTTCCCCCGGTGATCGGCCACCCGGACCTCGTACCCGGGGAGCACCATGCCGCACCCCACGACGGCGACCGCCCCCGCGGCCCCCGGGGCCTCGGGCGCCGCCTCGCCGGAACGCCGGAGCTCGGCGCCGGCGACGCTGTCCACCCGCGGTCCCCGGTCGAGTGGGGTGAAGGTGAGCCCGAGTCCCACTTCGGCCAGGCCGTAGGCGGGGCACATCGCCTGGCGGCGGAAGCCGCACGCCGCGAACCGATCGATGAAGCGCTCGAGGGTGAGGGCGCTGACCGGCTCCGAGCCGTTGATCGCCAACCGCCAGCGGGACAGGTCCAGACCGGCGAGCTCGTCGTCGCCGATCAGGTCCACGCAGAGCTGGTAGGCGAAGTTCGGTGCTGCCGACAACGTCCCCCGGTACGCAGAGATCGCCTCCAGCCAGCTGGCCGGCCGGGCCAGGAACTGCAGAGGGGAGAGGAGCACCAGGGGGAGCCCGAAGTACAGCATGGCGTGCCAGGCACCGATGAGCCCCATGTCGTGGTACAGGGGCAGCCAGCTCACGAACACGTCGTCGGTGTTCACCGCGGCCGCCCGCCCCAGGGCCCGCACGTTGGCCAGGAGCTGGGCATGGGTGAGCACGGCGCCCCTCGGATCGCCGGTGCTCCCCGAGGTGTACTGGATGAGGGCGATGTCGTCCTCGCCCGGCACCAGGAGCTTCAGGGGAGTGCCCCCGGGGTCACGGAGCATCGCCGGGGTGCGGACCGACCGAAGTGAAGGAACGAGCGGGCCCAGGATCTGCTCCGCGGCCGAAGGCTCGGCCTCGGCGATCAGTACGCTGGCCCCCGCATCGTCGAGCAGCCGCGCCTGGCGGCCGAGGTGCGCCTCCAACTCTGCCGGCCGGATGGGCGGGTAGAGCGGGACGGGTACCCCGCCGGCGAGCAAGGTGCCGAGGAAGTCGACGAAGAAACCCCGAGCGGGTGGCAGCATGATGGCCACGCGCTCACCGCGGCCGATCCCCTCGGCCGACAGTGCGCGTGCGCATTCCTCCGCCTCGGCTGCCAGCGTGGCGTAGGTCAACTCCTCGACGGCGGACCCGTCGTGCCCGCAGAGGAGCCGAATGGTGACGAGGTCCGGGTGCTCCTCCACATGCCACGCCAGGGCCTCGGTGAGCGTCCTGGCGGCCACCGGCCACGCGCCGCCGGGCGCCCGCGTGGTCACGTTCTCCACGGGCCGGTTCTCCCGGGGGCCCATCGGGTGACCCTGGGCCGCGACGACGGCACGAAACCATTCGCCCGGTGTCGTCGCCGAAGCGAGGACCTCTTCGGGCAGGGTGACGCCGAACCTGCGTTGGAGACGGTCGTGGAGTTCGACGATGGCGAGGCTGTCGAGACCCAGTTCGCCGGCGAGATCGCTGTCGAGGCTCACGCCCGTCGGCGCGCCCTCGTGGAGGTCCGCGAGCAGCGAGACGACCTCGTCCAGGACGAGGTCCGCCTCCGGATCCACCTTCGGCGGAGTCGCACGACCCGGTGTGCCGGATGCCATCTGCACACTCCTCTCGTCACGGTCCACCAAGTACGCCAACCATCGTCTGCCCAACCCGGGCCGTCCGCCAGAGGCAAGAGTCCCCAGCCGACGAGTGCCGGTGGGCACGGGCACCGCCGCTGGTCCTCCCGTGCTCAGCCGGCGGCGCCTCCCGCCCCGGCCGTCGGTGCCGGCCACAGGTCCTCCGGCTCCCTGCCGCGTGTCTCGGGGACCAGCCAGAACAGCCCTGCCATCACTGCCGCGGGGAGGAACGTGAGGACCGCGGCCACCGCGAACCGATTGCCCACATCGGCCACCGCCCCGAACACGACGAGCCCGACGACCGCCCCGATGACGCCCGAGGCCACCCACCATCCCGTCACCGACGCCCGCACCGAGGTCGGGAACAGCTCGGTCAGGAGTGAACCCGCCGCGGGGGCGAAGACGGAGCCGGACATCACGCCGAGGATGTAGCCGACGACCAGGGCGGGGCGCGACCCGGCGTAGGCGAGCCCGCCGAACACGGCGAGCCCGACCATCGCCAGCGCCCCCGTGGGCCGGCGACCGAGGTGATCGGACAACCACCGCCCGATCAACAGGCCGGCCAAGCCGGCCACCCCTGCCCCGACGACCATGGCGGCCGTCACATACCCAGGTTGGTGCAGGACGTTCTGGGCGTAGAGGAACACGAAGCTGTTGGCCGGCCCGGTGATCACCGAGACCGCGAAGGCGAGCACCACGATCACCGCCAACCGCCGGCGGAACTTCGGGCCGACCGCTCCCAGCACCGGCAGGGGACGCTCCTCCGCTGCCGCGGCAACGGTGAAACGGTCCGGCTCCTGGATCCACCTGCGGAGGACCGGCACCAGCGCCAGCGGCAGCAACACCAACGCGAACAAGCCCCGGAACCCGAGTACCCCGGATGCCAGACTGTGGATGACGGCGATCAGGCCTGCGCCGACCCCGTAGCCGGCGGCGGTCAGCGCCACCGCTGAGGCCCGGTTCCTGGAGTCGGTCTGCTCCGCTGCGGCGATCCCGGAGAGGGCGTTGGTGGCGCTGAGCATCGGTCGGCCAAGGGCGAAGATGGCCACGAACCACCAGTAGCCGGGGCTGGCCGCCGAGACGACCGTAAGGACCAGCCCGAGCGACAGAGTACCCAGGAGCAGCGTCCGGCGCCCGTACCGGTCCGCCAGTCCGATGAGCGGCAGGCTGCCCAGCGATGCGAGCCGGATGATCGCCAACCCGATGCCGAGTTCGGTGCCCGACAGCCCGACCTGATCGGCGATGCTGACACCGTGCGTCACCCGACCGAAGTCGCGGGCCACGTCGCCGAGGGCGGCAACCAGCCCGAACTGGCCGAAGCCCGAGGCGAATGCCGCCAATGCCACGCCGATGACGGCGCGGCTTGTCCAGCCGTGGAGGTGGAGCGGTTGGGGCGCACCGGGTGCCGCACCGGTGCCGGGCTCCGTGCCGGGCTCTGGCATCACGGTGACGGCTTCCGGTCGGCGACAGCGGGGCCGTCGACCACTACGGAGGGGGCTGATGTTGCCTCGGCGCGGGCCGACGTCCCGCCGGTCGGCGCCCTGCTCTCCGGCCCCGCCCGTTGCGCCGCCCTCCGTCGGCCCGGCCAGAACGGAGCGTCGAGCAGCGTGAACAGGGCCAGGGCCACGACCGTCGCGCTCAGCAGGTACCAGGGCCAAGGACCCAGCAGCCGCAGCAGCGTCCACTCGCCGGGTGGCTCGCGGAGGAACATGTAGTCGGCCCCGGTCAGTGCGTCGACCAGCCCGACCACTGCCGTGTAGCCGACCGTGATGCCGAAGACCCGGGGGACGGCGCCCGGCCGGGGCTCGATACGCATGCCGACCACCAGGAAGAGGGCCGCCAGCACGATGCAGAGGTGCCCCACGACGTACTGGAAGAACACCAGGTGCGGAAACCCGACGTTGAGATCCGGAGTGATGATCCCCTGCAGGGTGCCGGCCAGACCCCAGAAGTACGTGATCTCGACCAGCAGGGCGATGCGCCACCAGCACGCCACCGCAGCCACGACGACGCCCATGTCGCACAGCGGCAGCGGGAGCGAGGTCTTGGGTGACCACGTGCCCTGCACGACGAGTGCCACGGTGTAGCTGACGGCATCAGCCGCGAGCAGGAGGCCGATGACCCGTGCCACCAGGACGGTCCACCGGCCCGGATGCCGCCGGGCGGCCGTGCACAGGACGATGCAGCCGATGGCGGCAACGACGACCGACGACCAGTAGTCGGCAGGCGAAATCGTCGCGTTCACCGGACATCACCGGACGAGCCGCGTGCCCCCGCCGGGCGCCGGCCCGGTGGTGCCCGCGTCGCGCCGGGAAGGAACCGGGGTGATCCGGTCCGCGTGCAGTCGGATGGTGGAGACGGCACCTGATCAACCCGGCAGTGTGTACCGGGCGAAGATGTGCCATCCGACGAACGCCCAGAGCGCGATGAGGGCGAGCCGCCCGGGGAGCCGGCCCCACAGCGCCGATCCCATGGCCGTGAGGCTCGTCCACCGCGGGCCCGCCCGGCGGCAAGAGATCTCCCAGGCAATCGCGGCAAGGGCGAGTGCCAGCCAGGCGACAGTCACCGCCACGTCAGGCCGCCCTTGCCCGCCGGTGGACCGCCACACGGGCAACCGGGGCCCATCCGACGGCCAGCCAACCCAGGAAGAGGGCGAGGCGCACACCGTGCCAGCCCAGCGCATGGTCGATCACCGTGCTCAACGTCGGAACCTCGGCCGACCTCCCGCCCAGGGCCAGGCCGGCCACCTCGAGCCCGACCGCCAGCAGGAGGAGCACCACCCACGGGAACGTCGAGCGCAACTGCAAACGACCTACCCCCCGGGCATCCACTGCGGCCCCGTCCGCGAACCGACTGCCCGGCCGTCCGACCACCGCCACGACCGCGAGCCCGGCAACCGGGAGTCCGACGGCGACGTACGCGGAAGTGGTGAACGGCTGCAGCCCGGTGGCCCACCATGCGTAGGCGACCACGCCGGCCGCTCCCACGACGCCGGTCGCACGCAGCACGGTGCTGCGCCGCCCGTTCGAGTCTCCCTGGGTTGCCGCCATGTGCCGAAGGACCTGTCCTCTCCCCGTTGACGAGGGACGGCATGCCCCGCGACCCCGGTTCAGACGCCCGATGAGTTGATGGTAGGGCCTTCCCGTGGCCGAAGGAACGCGCCGGATCAGGATGCAGCAGACACCTCATCGAAGGACCGGATCACCTCGGCCCGCCACCGGTGCAGGTCCGCGGAGTGCCCGGTGTCGGTCCTCCCCATGCGGACCAACACCAGATCGAGGGCCGGGCAGACGTCGATGTACTGTCCCTCGTGGCCGGCGGCCCAGAACGTTCCGAACGGATCGGCCGCCGTCCACCAGTGCAGGCCGTAGAGGTTGCCGTCGTCAGGGTCGACGGACCGGGCACGGCGACCGTCGTCGACCCAGCCGTCCACGATGGACGATCACCACGGCATAGGTCTCGTGCAGCGGTCCGTCCGGGTCGAAGGCCCGAGCGACCAGCGCATCCAGATCGACGCCACCGGAGAGGCCGCCCTCCAGCCAAGCCTCGGTCGGGCACGGCATGCCGGCCGGCTGTGCCGGAAGCGGATGGAGCGGGACGCCGAAGGGGTCGGCGGTCGTCGTCGGATCGGATCGGTCAGACAACGAGCTCGCCGGCCACGACGAAGAACTGGTCCGGCCCCAGCATGATGCCACCCAGAGTTGCAAGGCCGGCCCGGGGGCCGGCCCGTCCCCGTTGGTCAGCGAGGCGAACGGGATCGTACCGCCGGCCGGACGATCGCGGGGACGCACCCCGTAGGATCGAGATGGTCGGCCACGAACGGAGGCACCATGGACATGGAGTATCGGCGGCTGGGCAGATCAGGGCTCAAGGTCAGCGTGCTCTCCTTCGGCTCGTGGGTGACCTTCGGCCCCCAGCTTGCCGGCAGCCTGGCCGAGAACTGCCTGGCCGCGGCCTACGAGGCCGGGGTCAATTTCTTCGACAACGCCGAGGCGTACTCGGCCGGCGAGTCGGAGCGGATCATGGGGCAGGCGATCGCGTCGCTGGGTTGGCCCCGCCACAGCTACGTGCTGTCGACCAAGCTCTTCTGGGGGATCCATCAGGGTGTCAACATGCGCAACACCCTCAATCGCAAGTACCTGATGCAGGCCATCGACGGGTCGCTGGAGCGCTTCGGCCTCGACTTCGTCGACCTCGTCTACTGCCACCGGGCCGACCCCGAGACACCTATCGAGGAGACGGTCTGGGCGATGTCGGAGATCATCTCATCGGGCAAGGCCCTCTACTGGGGCACCTCGGAGTGGTCGGCGGAAGCGGTGCGGGAGGCCTGGGACATCGCCGATCGGCACCACCTGCACAAGCCGGTGGCAGAGCAGCCCCAGTACAACCTCTTGTGGCGTGATCGGGTCGAGCAGGAGTATGCCCCTCTCTACGACGGCATCGGGCTGGGTCTGACCACCTGGAGCCCGCTGAGCTCGGGCCTGCTGACCGGCAAGTACCTCGACGGGGTTCCCGAAGGCTCGCGTGCCACCCTTCCCGGGTACGAGTGGCTGACCAACCTCCTCACGGATCCGGCGCGCAATGACAAGGTCCGCTCCCTCCGGTCGGTCGCCGAGGAGCTCGACTGCACCCTGGCCCAGCTTTCCATCGCCTGGTGCGCACGGAATCCGCACGTGTCCTCGGTGATCACCGGGGCGAGTCGGGTCGAGCAGGTCCACGAGAACCTGGCCGCGCTGGACGTCCTCCCCAGACTGACCGATGAGGTGCTGAAGAGGATCGACGCCGTCACCACCTGAACCGCGGGAGCCTGCGGCTACCCAGTCGGCCGTGGGGGGCCGCCCCGGGAGTTGGTACCCGGCTCGGACCCGGGGCCACCGGGCGGTGAACCAGCGTGACCGGCCAGGAGGAGCACCTGGTGGCTCACCTGGCGGGACACATAGATCGAGAAGACCGCGGCCGGGATCTCGAAGAACACGGCGAGCAGCAGTGCCTGGAGGATCGCAGCGCGACCGTCAGACGTGGCGATGTCGAACCAGGCGTCGACGATCAGCAAGGTGGCAGTAGCCGCAGCCGGAATCTGAACACGCAGATCGACACGGAACGCCATGTAGGCGGTGCGCACGATGACGAACACCAACAGGCAGTCGAACCCCACCCACGCCGCCCGGTAGTGCCTGTCCAGGTCGCGCCGCGGCAGGCTGATCGCCAGGTAGACGATCCACGGCAGCATCGCCACCGCCGCCGCCGAGAAGATCCATCCCAGCCGCCGGGCGCGCCGCTTGACCTGGATCGGCAGCGCCTGGTAGACGCTGGCATACAGCTCCGGGTCGGTGCGCTCGTCTTCGGCCACGCCCCAAGCCTAAGTCCCTCCGGCACGCACCTGGCCCCGCCTCCGTACCGGCCGTTCAGCCCGGACCCGGGGTCCTGCGGGTCGCGAGTGGTCTGCCCAGTGGGTAGGGACGCGGCCCCGGTCGGGGCCCTACGGACGCGGCCCCCGACCGTCGTCGGGAAGCGCACCGCGCTTGAGCGCCGCCACCTCGAGGGCGCGCTGGGTGGCCACACCGATGACCGTGGGGATCCGGTGCCAGCTCCCGTCGGCGGCCAACGACCACGACTGCATGTCGTCGGCCAGGTTGAGCTCGAGGACCTCCTCCAGCTGCGCAACCGCGTCCGGATCACCGACCGGGATCATCGCCTCGACCCTCCGGTCGAGATTGCGCCGACGCAGATCGGCGGACCCGATGTAGTAGGTGGCCGGACGGCCGGCCCCCCCGCCGAAGCGCAGGATCCGCGAATGCTCGAGGAACCGCCCCACGATGGAGCGCACCGTGATGGTCTCGGACAGGCCCGGCACGCCGGGTCGCAGGCAGCAGATCCCACGGATGATCAGATCGATCGGGACACCCGCCTGGGACGCCCGGTACAGGGCATCGATGACGGCCACGTCGTCGAGTCCGTTGACCTTGATCACGATACGCCCGTCGGGACCCGCCTCCGCCTCCTTGTCGATGCACTCCACCACCCGGTCGCGGATGCCCCCCGGCGACGTCACCAACTCCTGGTAGTGGGGAGGCTGGCTGAACCCGGTGATGTAGTTGAAGAACCGGGTGACATCGGCCCCGAGCGCCGGCCGGCACGACAGGATGCCCAGGTCCTCGTACATGCGCGCCGTCTTGGGATTGTAGTTGCCGGTGCCGACGTGGCAGTAGAGCCGGACGGCGTCCCCCTTCTGGCGGACCACCAGGGTCGTCTTGGCGTGCGTCTTGAGACCCATCAAGCCGTAGATGACGTGGGCCCCGGCCTCCTCGAGGGCTCGGGCCCAACCGATGTTGGCCTCCTCGTCGAAGCGGGCGGTCACCTCGACCAGCACCGCCACCTGCTTCCCGTGCTCGGCGGCGCGCACCAGGGCGGCGACGACCGGGCTGTCCCCCGAGGTGCGGTACAGGCACTGCTTGATGGCCAGGACGTGGGGGTCGTCCGCGGCCTCGTTCATCATCTCCTCCACCGAGGCGGAGAACGAGTCGTAGGGATGGTGGACCAGCACGTCCTGGCGGTCGAGCACGGCAAAGATGCTGGCGTCCTCTTCGCGCTCGACCGTGGTGAGCGCCGCCGGGACCAGGGGCGTCCACGGCTCGTCGTGGAGCTCGGGCCGGTCGAGGGCGTGGACGGCCCACAGGCAGTTCAGCCCCAGGGGACCGGCGAAGCGGTAGACGTCGTCGGGACCCAGTCCCAGCTCCTCGGTCAGGCGCTCGACCGGGGCCTCGGACGTGCGCGAATCCACTTCCAGGCGCACCACGGGGAGGAACCGGCGCCGGCGCAGCTCTTCCTGGAGGGCCAGGAGCAGGTCGTCGGCGGCGTCGTCGTCGAGAGCCAGGTCGGCGTCCCGAGTGACCCGGAAGATGCAGGGCGCTCCGAGGTCCATCCCCGGAAAGAGCTCGTCGAGGAAGGCGATCAGCGTCTGTTCGAGGGGGATGAAGCGGTCGCCGCCCGGCAGCCTCAGCAGGCGGTCCACGTTCGGGGGGACCTTGACCCGGGCGAACCGAGACGTGGAGTCCTTGCGGTTGCGCACTTCGACGCCCACATTGAGCGAGAGGTTGGAGATGTACGGGAAGGGATGGCTCGGATCGACCGTCAGCGGGGTGACCACCGGGAGGATCATCCGGTCGAACACGTCGTGCAGGTAGGTGCGATCCTCGGCGTCCAGCGCCTCCCATTCGCAGAGCTCGATCCCCTCGTTCTCGAGCTCGGGGGACAGCCGGTCCAACAGCAGGTACTCCTGACGGCGCACCATGCGCTCCAGGGACGCCCGCACGTCACCGAGGAGCTGCTCGGGGGTGCTGCCGTTGAGAGCAAGGCTCTTGATGCCGGCAACGACCTGGCGACGCAGGCCGGCCACCTGAACCTGGAAGAACTCGTCGATGCGCTCGCTGAAGAGGACCAGGAACTTGACCCGCTCGAGCAACGGGATGCCCGCGTCGTCCACCAGGTCCAACAGCCGGTCGTTGAAATCGAGATCGGACAACTGGCGGGCGAAGTACCTGGAGTCGGAACCGGGCCCTGCATACATCTGGGAACCACGCACTGCATCCACACTCATCGAGCCAACGATAGCAACCGGCTTCCTGTCACCTTCCGGGCGTCGCCCCCGGGCACCGTCACCAGGAGTGGCGTCACCAGGACCGGCGTCGAGGCCCGGGGAACGAGAAGCGCAGCTGCGGCACGAGGCCCGGCTCCGGCGTGCGTGCACCCTCCGGAGGTGGGCCACAATGGGGAGAGCAGACCCGTTGAGGAAAGGCGCACTCCGTGAGCACTGATCGCACGATCGAGGTCGTTGTGGAGATCCCCCGTGGAAGCCGCAACAAGTACGAGTACGACCACGAACGCCATGTCATGCGGCTCGACCGCCGCTTGTTCTCCGCGACCTTCTACCCGGCCGACTACGGCTTCGTGCCCGACACCCTGGCCGAGGACGGCGACCCGCTCGACGCCCTGGTGCTCCTGGACGAGCCGACCTTCCCGGGTTGTCTGGTGGAGAGTCGGCCGGTGGGGGTCTTCTGGATGACCGACGAGAAGGGGCCGGACGCCAAGATCATCTCGGTGGCCTGCGGTGATCCCATGTGGGAGAGCATCCGGAACCTGGAAGAGCTCCCGCCGCACCTCACCTTCGAGATCGCCCACTTCTTCGAGGTCTACAAGGACCTCGAACCGGACAAGCTCACCAAGGTGGGCGGGTTCGACGGGGCAGACGCGGCGTGGGAGGAGATCGAGCGCTCGTTCGAGCGCGCACGATCCCTCGGTCGGTGACCTTCGGCGAACGCTGCCGGTGATGCGGCCCGGGTCATCCCGCCCGAGCCCCGGTGGTCAACCGAGGATCTTCGCCTTCTCCGCAGCGAACTCCTCGTCGGTCAGGACACCCGAATCGTGGAGTCCCGCCAGCTCCTTCAGCTGGGCGAACTTGTCATCGGTGCTTTCGGCCTGAGGCTGTGGGGCAGCTGCCGGCGCCGGTGCGGCCTGCTGGGCCGCTGCGGCCTGCTGTTGGCTGGCCTTGTTGGCGCCCGCCTTGGACCCCATATAGGCGACTCCCCCGATGGCGGCAACACGGAGCAGTGGGCTTCTACGCATCATCATCGGAACGCTCCTCTCTACGACTCGGCGCCGAGGTCGATGCCGAGGGCGAATGCGATCTCCGCGGCGGCCGACACGATCCGGACGTTGCCGACGGTGGGGTTGAGGGCGACCAGGAGGCCGAGGATCTCCTCGGGTGTGACGCCGGCATCGAGGGCCATCCCGACCTGGAAGGCGTAGGAGGCCGGGGCGGCTTCCGAAGCGATCAGGGCGGCGATGTTGGCCAACGAGTAGGACTTGGGATCGAGCCCGGACGCGTCGAGGTTGTCGAGCCGCGCCTGGAACAGGCCTTCGAGGGCGCCGGCATCGTGTTGCGCGACACCGAGCAGGGTGTCGCTGACGTTGGACGAGACGGTCATGGTCATTCCTCCACTTGTTCTTAGGATCACACCTGATGGCATGGAAGCCAGGGCGACCGTTTCCGCAGGGACAGCTGCGATCGGACCGCCCAGCCACCTTACCGGATCGGCTGCGCGTCCACCGGGCCGTTCAGGCGGCATCCGACTCCTCCTCGGACTCGAACGACCCGAGGATGACCGCGGCGGCCTGCTGGATGCGTCCGCACGATGCCCGAATGCCGGCGACGGCCTGCTCGCCGCCGCCGGCCCACGAGGCGACGTAGCCGAACGAGTAGGCGCCGCTGTCCAGCCCGAGGACCTGGCAGACGACGAAGGAGGTGGACTCTGCCTCGAGCTCGGCCAGGGCCCGGTCGCCGAGCCCCTCGTGGAGCAAGGCGTGGGCCAGCTCGTGGACGAGGGTCTTCACCCGCTGGGCCGGGGAGTTGCGACCCTCCACGCGGATGCGGCGGAGGGTGAATGCGCAGTCACCATTGACGCCGTCGGGGAGCTCGGTGACGTCGACGGCGTAGCCGACCGAGCCGGCCACCTCGGTCAGCCGGGCGAAGCACTGCGCCGGCTCGTCACCGAGGAGCCTGCGGCAAACGGCCGGCAGCTCCTCTCCGTCCGTCTGGGAGATGTCGAACACCGCGACGTATCGAAACCCCCGGACCGTTCCCCTGTGCTCCCCGCTCTCCCCGTCGGAGCCCTCGGCCGCCCTGGCCACCATCGGCGCCAGGATCCAGATGGCCTTCTCCCCCTTGCGCACCGACCGCCCGAGCTTCTTCCACGCCCTGAAGCCGGCGACCTTGCTGGCATCAGGACACTGGGCGGCGATGAGCACGACGTTTCCGAAGCTGTAGCGGTGGAATCTGCCCTGGACGTCAAGATGCCGCCGCCACAGCTCGGAGTCGGTCAGATCCGAGATCCCGGTTGTCAGCTGTTCCAGCAGTTCGTTGCGTTGGGTGGCGTCCATGACGTGCAGGTCCTTCGTGGGTCGTTGCGTGGTACACCCGAAACCCGCGTACGGGCCGATCGGATCGGATCCCCCGAGGAGGAAGCGCTGGGCCGGTGCCGGTCCGACAACGGAACATGCAGTCGGATCCGTCGGGGCATGGGTCGAGTGCCACCGGGTGGACGGCCCCGCCGAGGGGCGATCGCCGAGACCTCCGGGGCACCGGCGGTCACCGGGACCGCCTGCAGGGGGGCGAGCCGGACGGCGTCAGCGGTCCGTGGGTCATGAAGGTATGCCCGGCCTGTGACGGGGCCGGCGGTTGCCCGCTGTTCCGCTGGACCAGGACACCCCAAAGGCCCTGGTCGGGAGGTGCACCAGCTGGGCCAGAGCCGACAGCCCGGTCGGTCGCGCCGTACCTGCTTCGCCAGCAATGAGCCGGCGATCGCCGATCCCGACCACAATAGGGTGGTGCGGTGGCATTCGATGTGACGGCCCCGACCGTGGCACGGGTCCGCATCCGGGTGACCGGGGTGGTCCAGGGCGTGGGGTTCCGCCCCTTCGTGTACGGCGTGGCGACTTCCCTCGGGATGGCCGGCCACGTCGGCAATGACGCCGATGGCGTCTTCATCGAGGCGGAGGGCCCGCGTGCCGCCATCGAGGAGTTCGAACGCCGACTGCGGGCAGACGCGCCGCCGCGCTCCCTCGTCGACCGGGTCACAACCGAGGTGCTGGAGCCGTCGGGAGCCGTCGGGTTCTCGATCGTCGAGAGCGACCCGGGGGGAGGCAGCGACGTCACGCCGGTCCCTCCGGACACCGCGGTGTGCGAGGCGTGCCTGGCCGAGCTGCACGACCCATCCGACCGCCGCTACCGCTACCCGTTCATCGCCTGTACCCACTGCGGCCCGCGCTTCAGCATCGTGACCGGCCTGCCCTACGACCGTCCCTCCACGACGATGGCCCGCTTCGACCTCTGCCCCGCCTGTCGACGCGAGTACGAGGACCCCATGGACCGCCGGTTCCACGCCCAACCGACGGCCTGCCCCGCATGCGGCCCGCAGCTGGCATTCCGCGCCACCGGCGAGCCGGGGCCTTCGGCCTTCCGCGACGACGCCCTCGCCGCCGCGCTGCGCGTACTGGCCGGTGGGGGCATCGTCGCGGTCAAGGGAGTCGGCGGCTACCACCTGGCCGTCGACGCCACCCGGGCCGACGCCGTCGAGCGTCTCCGGAAGCGCAAGCGGCGCTCGGCCAAGCCGTTCGCGGTGATGGTCCGCGACCCCGGCGTGGCGGCCTCGCTCGCCCACCTGACGGCGGAGGCCACCTCCTTGCTGGCTTCCCCGCAGGCCCCGGTGGTGCTGGCACCGGCCCGGTCGGACGAACCCGGTCCGGCGCGCCTGGCCCGGGCCGTGGCGCCCGGCAACGGCCTCCTCGGGGTGCTCGTGCCCTACGCACCCCTCCACCATCTGCTGTTCACGCCCCACCCGGCAGTGCCCGAGGCGTCCTTCACCGTCCTGGTGATGACCTCGGCCAACCTGGCCGAAGAGCCGATCTGCACCGACCCCGTCGAGGCCGATGCCCGCCTCGACGGCATCGCCGATGCCTGGTTGCACCACGATCGCCCCATCCACGTCGCCTGCGACGACTCGGTGGTGCGCACCGCCGAAGGAGCGATGCTGCCCGTCCGCCGCAGTCGCGGCTACGCCCCGCTCCCCGTCGCGCTCCCACTGCGCTCGCGGCCGGCCCTGGCGGTCGGTGGTGAGCTCAAGACCACCGCCTGCCTGGCGGCCGGTCACCGCGCCGTCATGAGCCAGCACGTGGGGGACACGGGCAACCTCGAGACGCTGGCCCTCCTCGACCGCACGGTGGACGTGCTGATGTCCCTGACCCGCATCCGGCCCGAGCTGGTGGTGGCCGACGCCCATCCCGCCTACCTCTCCCAGCGGTGGGCGGCCGACCGCGCCGGCTCACTGGGCACACCGCTGGTGTTGGTCCAGCACCACCATGCCCACCTCGGGTCGCTGCTCGCCGAGCACGGGGTGGCTCCGGGCGAGGAGGTGCTCGGATTCGTCTTCGACGGCACCGGCTTCGGCTCCGACGGCACCATCTGGGGCGGCGAGGTGCTGCTCGGCTCGTACGGTGCGGTGGAACGGGTGGGCCACCTGGTCCCCGTCGCCTTACCCGGGGGGGACGCGGCGATCCGCCGGCCGGCCCGCAGTGCACTTGCCCACCTCCGGGCCGCGGGCATCGAGTGGGATCCCCTGCTTCCCCCGGTGGCCGCCGCCGACGCCACCGAACGCCAGGTGGTCGCCAGGATGCTCGACACGGGCACCTCCTGCACGCCCACCACCAGCATGGGCCGCCTGTTCGATGCCGTCGCCAGCCTGCTCGGGGTGTGCCAGGACGCCGACTACGAGGGGCAGGCCGCCGTCGAGCTGGAGGCGCTCGCCGCCACGGTGCCCCCCCGGCCCGGGGCCGGTCCGGACTGGCGGCTCGACGTGCGATCGGCGGGCGGGGGCCTGCTGATCGATCCGGCCCCCGCGCTGGCAGCCGGGGTCGCCTCGGTGCGGTCCGGCGTACCGGCCGCCCTCGCCGCCCGGTACTTCCACGAGGCCCTGGCCGACGCGGTGGCCGAGGTGGCCCGCCGGGTCCGGGTCGAGCACGGCGTCACCACCGTCGGGCTCACCGGCGGGGTGTTCCAGAACGCATTGTTGTCGGGCGGCTGCCGTGGCAGGCTGGCCGCAGAGGGATTCACGGTGCTCACCCACCGTGTCGTGCCACCGAACGACGGAGGACTGGCGCTCGGCCAGATCGCGGTCGCCGCCGGCAGCGGCGGCGGAGGGAGCTGAACACAATGTGTCTCGGGATTCCCGGCAGGGTCGAGGAGGTGTGGGAGGCCGACGGCACCCGCATGGCCACGGTCGACTTCAGCGGCATCCGAAAGGAGGTCTGCCTGGCGTACGTGCCCGACGTCGTGGTCGGTGACTACACGATCATCCACGTCGGGTTCGCCCTGACCCGGCTCGACGAGGCGTCCGCACTCGAGACGCTGGCGCTGTTCCGCGAGGCCGGCCTGCTCGACCAGGAGCTGGGCACGGCGTGAAGTACCTCGACGAGTTCGCCGACCCCGAACTGGCCCGGGGCCTGCTCGACGACATCGCCCGGACGGTCACCCGGCCCTGGTCGATCATGGAGGTCTGCGGGGGGCAGACCCACACGATCATCCGCAACGGCATCGATCAGCTGCTGCCCGACGACGTCACCCTCATCCACGGCCCGGGCTGCCCGGTCTGCGTGACCCCACTCGAGACCATCGACCGCGCCCTGGCCATCGCCGCCCGGCCCGAGGTCATCTTCTGCACGTTCGGCGACATGGCCCGCGTGCCCGGGTCGAACGGTGACCTGCTCAGCGTCAAGGCGGCCGGGGGGGACGTCCGGCTGGTCTACTCACCGCTCGACGCTGTGCATCTCGCGCGCCAGTTTCCCGAGCGCGAGGTCGTGTTCTTCGCCATCGGCTTCGAGACCACGGCTCCCGCCAACGCCATGACGGTCCAGATGGCCCGACGCCTCGAGCTGACCAACTTCTCGCTGTTGGTGTCCCACGTCCTCGTCCCGCCGGCGATGACGGCGATCCTCGAAGCCCCGCGACGCCGGGTGCAGGCATTCCTCGCTGCCGGGCACGTGTGCACCGTGATGGGCATGGCCCAGTACGTCCCGCTGGTGGAGCGCTACCAGGTCCCGATCGCGGTCACCGGCTTCGAACCCCTCGACGTCCTCGAAGGCATCCGGCGGGTGCTGGCCCAGCTCGAAGAAGGGCGGGCCGAGCTCGAGAACGCCTACCCCCGCGCCGTCTCCTTCGAGGGGAACCCGACGGCCCGGCGCGTCGTCGACGAGGTCTTCGAAGTGTGCGACCGGCAGTGGCGGGGCATCGGGCTGATCCCCCGCTCTGGTTGGCGCCTCGCGCCGGCCTTCGCAGAGTTCGATGCCGAGCAGCGCTTCGACGTCGGGAGCATCGTGGCCGAGGAGTCGCCCCGGTGCCGCAGCGGCGAAGTGCTCCAGGGACACATCACCCCACCACAGTGCGAGGCCTTCGGCACGGGGTGCACCCCCCGCTCGCCCCTCGGAGCCCCCATGGTGTCGAGCGAGGGAGCCTGTGCGGCCTACTACCAGTTCCGCCGCCTCAACGGGCCGGCACTGGCGAGCAGATGACGGGGCGACCGCGGTGACCACCACACCCCTCGATCCGCAGAACTGGTCCTGCCCGGTTCCCCTCCGCGACCATCCCACCATCGTGATGGGTCACGGCGGCGGCGGCCGGCTGGGGGCCGAACTGATCGAGCACCTCTTCCTCCCGGCCTTCGGAGGCACCGGCAGCATCCTGGCCCAGCTCGGAGACGCGGCAGTGGTGCAGGCGGGCGCGGCGCGGCTGGCCTTCAGCACGGACTCGTTCGTCGTGCGACCCCGCTTCTTCCCCGGGGGGAACCTCGGCGATCTCGCCGTCAACGGCACCGTCAACGACGTGGCCATGACCGGCGCAGTGCCGCTCTTCCTCTCGGCCGGCTTCGTGCTCGAAGAGGGATTAGCCCTCGACGAGCTGGGGATCCTCGCCCAGACCATGGGGGCTGCGGCCCGCCGGGCCGGCGTGGAGGTGGTAACCGGCGACACCAAGGTGGTCGACGCGGGCCACGGCGACGGCGCCTACATCACGACGGCCGGCGTGGGACTGATCGCCCCCGGCGTGGACCTCGGGCCCCACCGGGTGCAGCCGGGCGATGTTGTGCTGGTCTCGGGGCCGATCGGACTGCACGGTATCGCCGTGCTCTCCGTGCGGGACGGCTTCGAGTTCGGTTCCGAGATCCTCTCGGACACGGCACCGCTCAACGGGCTCGTGGCCGCCCTGCTGGCTGCGGGGGTCGACGTGCACATGATGCGCGACCCGACCCGCGGCGGTGTCGCCGCCATCCTCAACGAGATAGCGGCCAGCTCCGACACGGGTGTGGAGATCGTGGAGCGCTCGGTTCCGGTGCCCGAGCCGGTGAGCGCCGCCTGCAGCCTCCTCGGGCTCGATCCGCTCGAGGTGGCCAACGAGGGACGGCTGGTCGCCTTCGTGGGCCGCGACGACGCCGACCATGCCCTGGAGGTGCTCCGGTCCGACCCGCTCGGCGTCGGAGCCACGGCCATCGGCCAGGTCGTCGCAGAGCATGCCGGCGTGGTGGTGGCCCGCACCGGCATCGGCGGCACCCGGGTCGTCGACCTTCCCCTGTCCGAGCAACTACCCCGCATCTGCTGAGGGCGGGCAGTCGTGCACGAGCTCTCGCTGTGTCGTTCGATCGCCGGCATCGCCGGCGACCACTCGGCCGGCCACTCCGTCGAACGGGTGCGGGTGCGCATCGGCGCCCTCCGACAGGTCGTACCGGAGACCCTCGTCTACTGCTGGGGAGTGCTCAACGAGGGGACCGACCTGGCCGGATCGACGCTCGAGGTCGAGCACGTTCCCGCCGCCATCGACTGCACGGCCTGTGGTGCCCACACGCTCCTCTCGCTCCCGGCGCTGCGGTGCGGTACGTGCAACAGCAGCGACGTCGTCCTGGTGTCCGGCGAGGAGTTCCTCGTCACATCCCTCGATCTGACGGAGGCCTAGATGGGCAGGTTCCACCGCCACGCTGACGGCACGGCCCACGACCACTCCGGTGGCGACGGCCACGATCACGACGACGACGACCACCGGGACGTGGGAGATCACTCCGGCTACGACTCGGGGCCGCTCCGTGTCGAGGTGCTCGAGCGGATCCTCGGTGAGAACGACCGCACCGCCGCGGCGAATGCAGAGGACTTCGCCTCCGCCGGTGTCTCGGTGGTCAACCTCATGTCGTCGCCGGGGGCGGGCAAGACCTTGCTGCTGCAGCGCACGCTCGAGCGGCTCGCGTCGACCACTCGGGTCGGGATCGTCGAGGGCGACATCGAGACCAGCCTCGATGCCGACCGCCTGACGGGACTGGGCGCCGCCGTCTCGCTGGTCAACACCGGCAACGGGTTCGGTGGCGAATGTCACCTGGACGCGACGATGGTGCGGTCGGCCCTGCCGCGCCTCCCCCTCGCCGACCTCGACCTGGTGATCATCGAGAATGTCGGCAACCTGGTCTGCCCCGCAGAGTTCGCCGTCGGCGAGCACACCCGGGCGATGGTCTACTCGGTCACGGAGGGAGAGGAGAAGCCGCTCAAGTACCCGGTCATGTTCCGGGCCGTGGAGATGGTCGTCGTCAACAAGGTCGACCTCCTTCCCCACCTCGACTTCGACCTCGACCTCTTCCTCGCAAACCTGGCGGACGTCAATCCCGGCGTTCGCACGGTCCTCACCAGTGCTCGCACGGGCGAAGGCGTCGATGCCTGGTGCGCGTGGCTGACCGGCATCACTGACAGTTAGGTTCGGCTGTCGGGCGTTCCCACCGGCCGCCTCCCGCCTCGCGAGCCGGCTCCGCCACAATCGGGTTTCGCACGGTCGCCTAGTATTGATGGACCGGTGGTTCCGATTCGAAGGCGTCGCATGTGTCGCCTGTGATTCCGCCCCTCCCGGGGATGTAGCTCAGTTGGCTAGAGCACCTGCTTTGCAAGCAGGGGGTCGTGGGTTCGAGTCCCATCATCTCCACCGAGTAAGTCCAGGTCAGCGGCTTGGCGTCCATTGGACCCTCCCTCGACGAGCCTCTGTCCCTTGGCTTGTCCCTACGACTTCGGGTCTTGACACGGTCTTGACACGGTCTTGACACGGGACTTGACAAGGACGGGCAAGAGAAGATGTAGGGGCAGTGATGCCCGGATCCATTCGTCAGCGGAAAGACCGGGGGTCCGACACGTGGGAGCTGGGCGTGTGTTCATCGGCCGGGACGATCGGGGCCGGCCGAGACAGCGCAGCATTCTGTTCCGGGGTGGCAAGCGAGCAGCCGAACGGGAGCTGGCGCGGCTCGTCACCGAACAAGAGAGCTCGCCGGCCGCCATCTCCCAGGAGGAAGCGCGGGCCTGGGCATCGTCCACGACGATCAACCATGCGATCGAGGGGTGGAAGGAGAACGGGTGGGCGGATCTGTCCCCGAAGACGGTCCGGGGCTACGAGGAGATCTGGGAGCGGTACGTCCGGAAGACGATCGGAGCGAAGCGCATCGCCGCCCTCAACGCATTCGAGATCGAGCGGTACTTCCGAAATCTGAAGGATCAGGGTGCGGGCCGGGACACCGTCCGCCGGGTCCGGGTCGTCATCGGAAGGGCCTGCAGGCTGGCTGCGAAATGGAGTGGGGGCACGCTGACCAATCCGGTGGCCGACACCGAGCTCCCCAGCTGGCCGATGTCCGAGCAGCCCGACCCTGTTCGTGCGCCCGAGGTGGCCGAGGTTCAAGGCCTCATTCGGGCCGCAGCCGACTTCGACGAGCGCTTCGGCGCATTCGTCCACCTGGCTGCGGCCATCGGCATGCGTCGGGGGGAGGTCTGTGCCATCCGCTGGACCGACATCGACTGGACGGACTCGACGATTCGCGTGGACAAGTCGATCGTCGCGGCCAAGGGCGGAGCGATCGTGCAGGACCCGAAGACCAAGGCGAGCATCCGCACCGTCTCCGTCGGGAATGGCACTCTGGCCATATTGAAGGATCTCCGCTCCTCGCAGGTCCAGTTGGCCGAGATCTGCGAGGTCCCTATCGCCGAGGACGGCTTTGTCTTCTCCACAGAGCGAGGGGGCGGGCTGCCTCCGCACCCCGAGGCGATGAGCCACACGTTCATCAAGGTCCGGCGCCGGGTCGGCATTGCCGCTGACGTCCACCTGGACTCGCTGAGGCACTTTCAGGCAACAATCCTCGACCCCATCATCCCCGAGAGCCAGAAGCAGGCTCGGATGGGTTGGTCGACAGTTCGGATGGCCCGGCACTACACCGACGGGATCGCCACCGAGGACCGACGGGCGACCGAGCACGTCGCCCGGGTCCTCGACGGCACCGCGGACGAGGGTCGCGTTCCCGCCCCGCACGTCGGGCAGCACGTCCCCGCGGCGGACTCCTCCGGTGAGCGGTAGCCGTCGGTATTGCCAAGGAGCCGCTCCACCGCCACACGGGGAATGAGGATCCGACGATTCAACCTCACCACTGGCAGCGGAAACCGATCCGCGTCGATGGCCTTGTAGAGCGTCGATCGATCACAGTCGGGTAGCACCGCCGCCTGGCTCACGGTCAGTAGCGGTCTGGAACTCGCATCTCGGGATTGTCGGGACATCGGACCTCAATGGGATCGGGACCGGGGCAACCTGCCCGAGTCCCCTCTCATCCTCTCTACCGGCGTCACCCTGAACGTGTCACCCTGGCCCGACGTCCCCTTCAAGGCGTCCTTGGACGTCACCCTGGCGCCGATGAACGTCACCCCGAGGCGTTCTTCAGACCTCCCTCGACGTCACCCTCCCAGGTAGTCGGCCCACAACCGGGGGCCGACACGCGTGCGGGTGCCCCCCTCGTCGCTCAGGTGCGGTTCCGCAGCTGGGCGTACGGCGGCAAGGTTCGCTGCGAGGCGCCGCCACGGTGGTGAGCGGCCATGCCGCCGCTACGGTGTCTTCGGCATCACCACCGGTCTCCACTTCTCGCTCGGCCAGGCGCCATACCTGACACTCGATCGCCCCCGGGGGCTGGGGGTTCGGCGTCCGGGCGAGCAGGTCGAGCTCTCACCGGCCTCTCACGAGCGCTGACGGCAACGTCGGGTCCGGACCGGAACGCTCCGACGGGCTCACGGTCGCAGCCGATCGTGCGGTTGATGGACATGGACGACAGGGAGTGCTCGACCGGGTGAACGAAGGATGGCATAGGCCCCCCGCGAGAGGGGCCTACGCCATGACAGGCAGCCGGCTCCGCCAGACCGGGACCATCATTGCCACACAGTTGCATCATTGATGCCTACGTCACCCTCGCCCATCGCGAGACCTGGTTCTGCGAAGGTGGCGGAGCCCGCCCGAAGGGCGGCGCATCCTCGGGTGCACAGGTGTGGACGCTGAGTGCCGCTCTGGCGAAGCCGATCAGGGTTACGTTGCCTCGGCGGCCATGGCGGGCTCGATGCCCGCCTGGGTGCCACTTCGTTCGGGAGCACCGTCGAGAGTCCTCGGATACGCCCCGGTGCGCGCTGGGAGGCGGTCGGGAAGGACGAAGGAGTCAGCGCCTTGCCAGAGGACACCAGAAGCGCCGTTGAGGCGGCGACAGGGCGACGGGCGACGGGCCCTGACGGGCCCCCCGAAGTGTTCTCCCCCCCCGGCCCCTTCAGCGGTGCTGGAGGGGGTTGCAATCGTGTTCAAGGCATTCAGAGGGCGTGACGCGGGATTGTCGGCGATCTACCGGTCGGACTCGGACAGAGTGATTGATGGATGGCAGCCTCGGGTGAGACGGGCGAACAAGGCCTGCGTAGTCGTCGAGCAGGGAGGCGGGATGTTGGGACGCATCGACGAGGGTGCCATTGGCCGATCAGGCAAGTCCGACCGCGCTCCAACCTGCCTCGAACGGACTGCTCTTGCCGACGCTCGGACCTTGCGGAGGGACCCTTCCGTCACCGCCGCCCAACCCTCCATCAGAGAGCAGGCGCAAATGGCAGCCTGAGCAGGGAGGGTCGTTCGAGGGTGACGTTGATGCACGGGCGAGTTGGCTCGTTGGCGGACTGCCTAGATCGACGGGTTCTCCCATTTCGTCCCAGTATTGCGATTACACGGGTGAAAGCGTCCCCTACCAGGCACGAGTGGGGCACCTCGATTACCGCTGGCGGTCCGGTGGTCCGTCCAATCTCGAGCGCCTTCCCCGGTTGACATGCGGCCAACGCTGGCACATAATCAACCAGTGAGTTGATTACCTCATCAGTTGAGTACACATGGCAAACGATCCGCTGAGTCAGACTTTCGCCGCTCTAGCCGATCCGACCCGACGGGCAATCCTGGTCCGCCTGGCGGAAGGTGAAGCGACGGTAAATGAGCTCGCTGAGCCTTTCGACATCAGCCTGCAGGCGGTGTCCAAGCACCTCAAGGTGCTCGAAGCGGCCGGTTTGATCTCACGGGGACGGGACGCGCAGTACCGACCCTGTCATTTCGAGCCGGCACCGCTGGAGGCCGCCACTGACTGGATCGCGACGAACCGACAGATCTGGACGGAGCGATTCGACCAGCTCGAGCAGCACCTGAAGCGCATGACCCACGACAAGGAGAAGGAGAAAGAACCATGAGCGACGCACCGACCGAACTAGGTGAACTGACCATCACTCGGATCTTCGAGGCCCGACCGGAAGTTGTCTTCGAGTGCATGACAACCCCGGCCCACTTGACCCATTTCTGGGGTCCGATCGGCATGAGCACGCCGCTCGAGGGGATCACGATCGAACCCCGTCGTGATGGACGCTTCCAGACGGTGATGGTCAACGACGAGACGGGCCAGGAGTACCCGACGAATGGCGTATTCGTGGAGTTCGATCCGCCCCGTACGTTCTCGTTCACCGAAGCTGATGTCGCAGGTGGCATGACGACCGCGATCGTCTTCAACGACCTCGGTGACGGGCGCACGGAAACGGTCACGCATCAGACCAATGTGCCGCCGATGTTCATGAGCCCAGAGGCCCAGGCCGGGCTGGAGACCAGCTTCGTCAAGATGGATGCCTATCTGGCCACCTTGTAGCGAGGGCGTCGTCCATCGACGGGTGTCCCCGATCGCGGGGTGGGTAAGACACCAGCGGGCTACCAACCGAGCCTCACCGACGACCGAGCCGGCTCAGGGTGCCGCCGTGTTCCCTGCCAGCGTCCAACCGACGAGAGCGTTGGCGTGTCCGTGACCCATCCCATACTCGGATTTCAAGTATCCGACGATCGCCATGTGCTTCTCAATGCCGCAGTCAGCGATGATCTTCTGCCACTCGGCAATCGAGCGGCCGTACTTCGTCTCGATTGATGGAAAGTAGGACGCGGGCCCTTGTTTCGGCCACGGCGGAGTCTGTTCTGTCACGAATGCTAACTCGCCTTTCCTTGGTAAAGCGCGGAGCGCCCAGGGTTTCACCATCGGACCGCTGCCTGTCCCAGAACAATGGGACGGGGCCCCGATCGGATCAACTGGGGCAGCGCGACCCCGGTGGCCTCGCTCGCTCGTCAGGTCCGGTGAGGAGTTGTGGGTCCTACTCCTCGATGGCGAGATTGCCGTACGTGGGCACGCCAGCGGTCTCGTAGGCGAGGTGGAGCGTGCCGCTCGGGTAGGTGACCGATTCGGTGAGGCGTAGCGCCGTGGGCACGGTCCCGTTGGCGAACACCTGCTTGCCGCTGCCGAGCAGCACCGGGTACAGCCACAGGTTCATCCGGTCGACGAGGCCGAAGCGCAGCAGGAACTGCAAGAGGTTGAGACTGCCGATGACGTGGACTTCGTCGTGGCGCTCCTTGAGAGCGGTGATGCTCTCGGCGAGGTCGTCGGCGACGAGCGTCGATCCCTGCCAGGCGAGGGGGCTAGCGAGTGTGCGACTGGCAACGTACTTGGGGACGCCGTTGAGCAGCCGGGTGAACGGGATCTCCTGCGGAGCGCTCGGCCAGTAGTCGGCAAAGATCTCGTAGGTCCGTCGCCCGAGGAGTAGGGCGTCCATGCTCCTCGCTTGCTCGAATATGACCCCGCCCGACTCCTGGTCCGCCAGTGGCGCCTGCCACCCGCCGTGTGCGAAGCCGCCGTCACGGTCCTCGTCGGGCCCTCCAGGCGCCTGTGCCACTCCGTCGAGCGTCAAGAACTCGGTCACGATGAGCTTGCCCATGGTGTGCTCCTTGCCTGGCGGCGATGCGTCCCCGTGTCAAGCCGCCGTCGCGTCGAACTCACAAACTAGGCGGCACCCGACCGTTCCCGCCTGGTACCCCCCGCTGGGAGGTCCCTCTGGACCACGCTGACGATCTTCGTCGGAAGTGCCCCCGAAGGCCGGTTATGCGCTCGCTTGTCCCGGAACTTTTGGGCGACGCAACCCTCGGACGTCATGCAGACGGGCGGAGCTCCACGTTGACCTCGAGTCCTAGTGCCGTAGCCACCCGCTGGAGAGTCGTCAGCGTCGCACCTACCCCACCCGCCTCAAGACGGTCGATGGCCGCTTGGCTCGTACCCATGCGACGAGCGAGTTCTCGTTGACTGAGACCGGCGGCCTCCCTGGCGTCGTGGATGCGCTCGCCGACATCGGCGGCCAGCTTGGCCTCGGCGAAGGCACGCTTGTATTCCACCCGCTCGACAGTCGTCATTGCATCGAGCTTCTTGTCCTTCAGCTGCATCCAACTGGAACGGGTCATGCATTCTCTCCTTCGACCGTGTGGCTCTCGGCGATGCAGCGAGCCATCGCTAGCCTGGCCCGGGCCACCTCAGCCCGCTCGTTCTGGCGTTGCTTGCGAAACGTGGTGAGCAGCACGACCCGCTTTCCTTCAGGGAAGAAGAACGTGATGCGCTAGGCCTTCTGGGTCAGGTCGAACCGGAGTTCGAAGAGTCCCTCACCGAGCGACCGCGATCGCGGCATCCGGATCAAGGCAGCGTGCTCAGCCCGATACTCGATCCGAGAAGCAACCGTGGCGAATTGACCGGCCGGGAGCGACTCCAACCACCTTTCGACCTCTGGCTCCAGCTCGATTGACCATAGTGACACCACAAATGGTGTCACTTGTCGGGGTGAGAATCAAGGACTTCGACCTCCGCGTCCCGAGCGGTGGCGATCGAATCGTCGATCAGCTGTGACGGTCAGGTGTCCGCCAGGCATCGAGGACGCGCTGGATATCGGATCGCACCTGATCGCGTGCCTCAGTCCGTGGGACCCCGGACATGAGGAGTTGGTCATAGCCGGTGTCACTGTGCCTCACCGAGGCCACAACGGCGATCGTCACGGCATCGGGGTCGAGGGCCCGTCCGGCAGCACTCCGGCCGACACGTCCACTCCCCCGGGATCCGGCATGGACAGCAATGGCCTTGGCCCTCTGTTCCGGACAGCCCGGGAAGAGGTGGATGACCTCAGCGCCAAGAGAGTTCTGGAAGTCCTCGTTCTCGACAGATCGGTGTTCGGCTTGGCGCAGGCGGCGCCTCTCTCTTGCCTCCTCATCGGCCAAGCAGGCAAGCTCGGCCTGGGCCAGCGCCTCCTCTTCGACGAGGATCCCCCGGCGCTCGTAGCGGCCCCTCGAACGACTGAACCGCACCACGACTGCGGCGAGTCCACTCGCCTTCTTTGCCCGCCGGGTGAGTGCCGCGTCACCCGGGGGCAAGAAGACCAGGTGGTCAAGGTCCGCACAGATGAGGCACAGGGGTCCGTCACCCTCCATGAACAGCAGGTCGCCGGTGCCGGCGCATTCCGTGCAGCTCCATTCCTTGAGTGGTGAGATGACGACCAGATCGGGAGCCCGGCCCTGTTTCTCCGCCAGGCGTGACTTCTTCGCCTCGGAGAGCTCCGGGCAGATCCAGTGGGTTCGGTAGGCAGCCTCGATTCCAGGGTCACCGCTCTTTGAGAATCGCAACGACCGATGGTCCCTTGACCGCGCCAGGTAGGCGGTCTCGCTGGGCGTCAGCCCCTCGTTCCGGGCCCAGTGGTGAAACGTGGTCATGGAAGTCGAGATCTTGGAGGGGCTGGCTGTGACCAAGCGTTCCAGATAGTCGACCCGACCCTGGCGCCACCGATCGATCTGGGGTGTCGTGAGCCATCCCATGCCGACCATGATGTCTATGGCAGTCACAAATTGGTGATCGGCCAGTGCGGTTTCGGCTGCTTTGACAACCCGACCGTCGAGTTCGCTTCGAACTGCCGTGCCCACCGCAGCCATTCTTGATCAGACGAAGGCGAATGTCCATCGATCGCCGAGGCCAATATCGCCTCCGAGCCATTGTTATGGGTCACCTTGGGGCGACACTCGAAACATGCCCACGCGCGGCCAGCTCCGCCGCTTCCAGCATCGGTTGTTCGTCGCCTCAGACGCTGCCCCAGTTTGGATCGTCGAAGCGACAGCGACCGGTGCGCCTCCGACTGGAGGGTCAGCTCTGGATGCGGTAGCGGAGGTTCACGACACCGTTGCCGAACCGGTGCTCCTCCAGCAGGTCCAACTGGACGCGGGCGTCGCTGGGGAATGCGGGC
>Ga0209385_1000039_pt1 | contig 43562 bp, 39 predicted proteins | sample NGEPerB_FD_184506 | JGI IMG/M metagenome (GOLD analysis project Ga0209385, IMG submission 184506) | Arctic peat soil microbial communities from the Barrow Environmental Observatory site, Barrow, Alaska, USA - NGEE PermafrostAB12-B... | ecosystem: Environmental > Terrestrial > Soil > Wetlands >... | reverse complement strand
GCCCGAAGGAAGACCTGAAGTTTCTCGGGATCGACAAGTGCAAGAAGGACAAGTTCGACTGCCTGTGGGTCGCCGACGGCTTCTCCTTCGCCGGGAAGACGATCCACGTCCAGAAGTTCGAGAAGAAGGCCGACGCGCCCTCGAGCGGCGATATGGGCGGGCTCGAGTACGGCAACGCGGACACCTTCATGCAGGAGGTCTTCGCCAACAAGACAAACGAGCGCGTCGAGAAGCAGGGCACGAAGTTCGTGACCGGCGGCTCGGGCGACTACGTCCTGAAGGGCCAGATCACCGAGTGGCGCTACCCCAAGAAGGCCGCCGCATGGGGCGGCTGGGTCGGAGGGGCCGTTGGCTCGGGCACGATCGTCTACGACTGGAAGATCGTGGACAAGAGCGGCAAGACGGTTGTCGCCGTCCACCACAAAATCGTCGCGAGCGCGTCGGACACGATGGAGCGCCGCGTGAACAACGTCCATGGCGACGAGATGGTCGAGTTCGTGAGGAAGAACTCGAAGTAGGAAGGCCCGCGTAAGGATCGATCGGGCGGCATTGACGTGCCGCCCCTTTTTCTTGGTATCATGGGTTCCGGAGGCGCGCACTCACATCCGACCTGACTCCATCCCGCTCACGCTTCCCGAGGCGGGACTCGGCGCGCTCTTCGGTGTCCACGACGAAAACCTTCGGCTCCTCGAGGATGCCTTCGGCGTCGAGATCGCCGCGCGCGGCCGCGAGGTTTCGGTCTCGGGCGACCCGGAGAGCACGGCGCTCGCGGCGCGGCTCCTGTCGGACTTCTCGAAGCTCATCGAGCGCGGCTACAAGCCGAAGAAGGCCGATCTGGACGCCGCGATCCGCATCCTGAAGGAAGAGCCGTCCACCTCGCTCGTCGACTTCTTCGAGAATCGCTCGGTCGGACCGGCTCTCCGCCAGGTCGTCTCTCCGCGGAACGTGCGCCAGCAGGAGTACCTGCAGGCGGTTCTCGAGCACGACATCGTGTTCGCAATCGGGCCCGCGGGCACCGGCAAGACCTATCTGGCCGTCGCGATGGCCGCGGCCGCGCTGCTCGAGATGAAGGTCAAGCGCATCGTCCTCTGCCGCCCCGCGGTCGAGGCGGGCGAAAAACTCGGCTTTTTGCCGGGCGACCTCGCCGAGAAGGTGAACCCGTATCTCCGTCCGCTGCACGACGCGCTCTACGACATCCTCGGCTACGAAAAGGTCGGCCGGATGCTCGAGCGCAATATCATCGAGGTCGCGCCGCTCGCCTTCATGCGAGGCCGCACGCTCAACGACGCGTTCGTCATCCTCGACGAAGCCCAGAACACGACCTCCGAACAGATGAAGATGTTCCTCACGCGCCTCGGGTTCGGCAGTCGCGCCGTCGTCACGGGCGACGTCACGCAGATCGACCTGCCGCAGGGGAAGATCTCCGGCCTGAAGGAAGCCGATCGCGTTCTCACGGACGTCGAGGGTGTAAAATTCGTGCGCTTCGACCACCGTGACGTCGTGCGCCACCGCATTGTCCAGTCCGTCGTGAACGCCTACGAGATCTTCGAGAAGAAGAAGGCCGAGGACGCCGCCACGGCCGCCGCGAACGGCAGCGGAAACGGGAACGGCAGGTCTTTCGCTCCGGCTGGCAAGTAGCGTTCCGGCTTTCGTCAGGGAGTTTTCCTTTGAAGGGTAAGACGGGCGACGTGCGCATCGGCCCGGCCATCGAGATCCTCACGACCGTCCGGGGCGCGCCGCCGGACGCCCGCGTCGAAGCCTGGATCCGCAGTCTTCTCGTCGAAGCGCGCGCGACGCGCGTCGCTCTCTCCATCCTTCTCTGCGGCGACGCCCGCATGCGTAGACTGAACCGGGAGTGGCTGGGGACGGATCTTCCGACCGACGTGCTGTCTTTCTCCTCCGGTGAGAGAGACTTCCTCGGCGACATCGTCATCGACGTGCCGTACGCGGCGCGGCAGGCCCGGCGGCGTGGCCACACGCTCGCCCGCGAGGTGCAGATTCTCCTCGCGCATGGTCTTCTCCACCTTCTCGGCTACGATCACGAGGAGGACAACGGCACGATGTTCCGGCGGCAGCGGCGGATCCTTCTCTCGGCCTTCGGCGAAGGCCCGGACGGCGTGCCGTGACCGGCGTCCTCGTCGGGGGGGCCGGCGTCGCGCTTCTCCTTGCCACCTTTTTCGCGGGCGTCTACGTCGTCTTTTCCGGTTTCGGCCAGGCGCTCGAGAGCCTCTCGGTCCTTCGCCGCAAGTCGCTCCTCGAGGCGAGTCCCGGGCGCTTCGGCACCCTCCTCGCGTCGGAGCACGTCCGTGTCTCCCGCATCGCCGTGCGCCTGACGGCCCAAGGGGCGGTGCTCGGCGGCCTCCTCTGCCTCGGGTCGGCCCTTGCGGCGCTCGGCGTGGGCGAGCCGTGGCTCCTCTCGGCCGTCGTGATCCTTCTCGGCTGGATTCTCGTCGAGAGTCTCGTCATCCGGTGGGTCGCCCGCCGGGGCGGGGACGAGGCCCTCGCGGGCTTCGCGTGGCTCACACCCGCCGTCGACTTCCTCGCCGCGCCCCTGACGCCCATCCTCTCGCGCCTTCTCGAGCGCGAGGAAGACGAAGCCGAGGGTGGCGCCGCGGCCGCTCCGGAGAAGGAAGAGGCCGCGAAGGACGCCGACGTGCGGGCGCTGCTCGACGTCGCCCGCGAGGAGGGCATTCTCGAAGAGCACGAAGAGGAGCTCGTGACGCGCGCCGTGGACTTCGGCGACCGCACGGTGGGCGAGGTCATGACGTCACGGCCCGACATCGTGTTCGCTGAGGCCGACGCGCCGCTCGACGAGATCGCGGACCTCTTCGTGCGTACGAAGTTCACGCGGATTCCGCTCGTGGAGGGCAGCGTGGACAAGCCGGTGGGCGTCGTCCACGTCAAGGACATCTTCACCGTCCTGCGCCGCCCGAACCCTCCGGCCACTGCGCGCCCGCTCGCGCGCCAGGTGTTCTTTGCGCCGGAAACCCAGACGGTCGCGACGCTGCTGTCCGACTTCCGCCGCCGCCGGCAGCCGCTCGCGATCGTCGTGGACGAATACGGCGCCGTGACCGGTCTCGCGACGCTCGAAGATCTCGTCGAGGAGCTCGTGGGCGAGATTGCGGACGAGCACGAGGACGAGCAGCCTCCGATCGTCATGCAGGAGGACGGCTCGTACTCGGTGGCGGGGCGCGTCCGCGTTCCGGAGATCGCGACTCTCTTCGGCGTGACGTTTCCCTCCGACGAATACGACACCGTGGCCGGCCTCGTCTCGGAGCGGCTCGGGCGCATCCCGAAGGCGGGCGAGACGGCGCACGAGGCGGGCCTCCTCTTCCTCGTGGAGGAGGCGGACCGCCGCCGGATTCATCGTGTGCGCATCCGGCGGGAGGACTCCCCCGAGAAGGCAGACGAAAAGACAAAGGGGCCGGAATCGTGAGCGCGCCCGTCCGTCGTGCCGGGACGGTGGCCGTCGTCGGCCGCCCCAACGCCGGAAAGTCCACGCTCGTGAACGCCCTCGTGGGGACGAAAGTCGCCATCGTCTCCGACAAGCCGCAGACGACGCGGCGCCGACTGCTCGGGATTCGCACCGATGCCGAGGGCCAGATCGTGTTCGTCGACACGCCGGGCCTTCACAAGCCGCTCCATCGCCTGAACAAGGCCATGATGAACGAGGCGCTCGAGGCGCTCCGCGAGGAGGACGTCCGGCTCCTCGTCGTGGACGTCTCGGTGCCGTCCGGCGGCGGAGACCGCTTCGCGCTGGACCTCCTTGCGCGTGCGGAAGGACCCCGGATCGCTGTCCTGAACAAGATCGACCAGGTTTCGAAGGCCGCGCTTCTTCCGCGGATGGCGGCGATTTCGCAGGCAGGGATCTTCGAGGACATCGTCCCCGTTTCGGCGCTCACGGGGGAGGGGCTCGACCTGCTCGTGCCCGTTCTGAGGCGCCACCTCCCCGAGGGAGAGAATCTCTTCCCTGCGACGGCGGTCACGAACTCCGACACGAAGACGCGCGCCGCGGAGCTCATTCGCGAGAAGTTCCTCGAGAGGACCCGGGAGGAGATCCCCTACGGCCTCGGGGTCTTCGTGGAAGAAATCAGGCGGGACGAGGCGAAGGACCTCACGGTGATCAAGGCGACGGTCGTCGTGGACCGCGACTCTCACAAGGGTATCGTGCTCGGGGCGGGCGGACGGCTTCTGCGCGAGGCCGGCACGGCGGCCCGGCTCGAGCTCGAACGGGCGCTCGGTGGACGATTTTATCTCGAGCTCCTCGTCGCGGCCCGGCCGGGCTGGCGCGAGGATCCCCGCTTCCTGGACACGCTCACGAGCTGACGCGTTGACGGGAGCCCTTCGTCGTAAACTCGTCGGTCCGGAGCACGGGAGGAACGTGGACAACGACAAGAGGCGCACGCCCCGCAACCTCGTCGCGAAAGGAACGCGCGGGCAGCTCAAGTCGACAATCCCCGTGGAGATCCTGAACCTCTCGGAAACGGGGCTGCTCTTCGAGGTCGCCTCGACGCTGCGCCCGGGTTCGACCTACGATCTGAACGCGATCTTCGGCGGCGTCTCGTTTTCGGGGCTCGTGCGGGTCACGCGCTGCCATGCGGGGGGCTTCGCCGCCGACGACAAAGGCGGCCGTCGGCTGATCTACCGGGCTGGCGGTGAATTCGTGGGTCTTTCCGAGCAGCAGACGTTGGGCTTGCGCCTTGCGCTCTCGAAGAGGCTCGCCTCGGGAGCGTCGCTGAAGCGCCTGCCCTGAGGGCCGTCAGTCGGCGAGACCGCGGAAAGCCTGGCGGAGGGCATCCTCCAGGCGGCGCGCGCGATCGTTCGCTGCGGCCGCGGCGGACTCCGCGTTCGAGGCGACGGCGAGAGCGGCGGTGAGCTCGCCGCGGAGCCGGGCCATCTCGCCGGAGAGCTCCGCGCGGAGGGCCGCGATCGCTTCCTCCAGCCGGCGTTCGGCGACTTCGCGCGCGGAGATCTCCTGCATGTTCACGTCGGGAGCGTCCAGACGGCGGAACGATCCGGACACGCGCCCGGCCGACTTCCGCGCCTCGGCCAGGACGGCATTGAGCTTCTCGTCGACGGTCGAGGATCTCGCGGGCGGCGGCGACGCGTGCGTGATCGGAGGCGCCGGCGGCGGCTTGGGGGCCGCCGGCGCGGGAGGCGGAGCGGCGAGGGCCGCCAGGAGGACGGCTGGCGCGAGGGTGGTCTCCGGGGGAGCCTGTGCGGCCGCGGGCGGCTCCTCTTCGGCGGACGGGACGCCCCGGGCCTCGCTGTGTTCTTTGAGTGGCTCTTCGAGTGGCTCTTCGTTCTGATCGGACGCACCCGCGCTTCCGGCGGCGGCGAGCACGTGCGCCACCTCCGGAATGGTCGCGGCGGCGGACTGTTCCGCTGCGGGCGTCTCGAGAGGCGGCTGCCAGCCGCGCTGGAGACGGCGAAGCAGGTCCACGAAGGTGAGCTTCGAGACGAGCTTGAACGTCTCGATCACGCCCGAACCCTCGGAGGCGACGGTTTCGACGTACGGATACGAATGGAAGCCGAGCGAGTCCTGTAGCGCCTCCACGGAGAGCGCGCTCGGAAGATCGCGCTTGTTGTACTGGATGACGACCGGCAGGGTCTCGAGCAAGATCTTCTCCTCGTGGAGGTTCTCCTTGAGATTCTGGAAGCACTCGAGGTTGTGAGACAGCATCGACCACTGCGAGTCGACGACGAACACGAGACCGTCCACGCCGCGCAGGACGATCTTGCGGGTCTCGTTGTAGAAGACCTGTCCGGGAACGGTGCACACCTGAAAACGAACCGTGTAGCCCTTGATGTTCCCGAGCTCGATGGGCAGAAGGTCGAAATAGATCGTCCGGTCCTGCGCCGTCGAGAGCGACAGGAGCTTGCCGGCTCCGCGCTCGAGGCGCTGATGGAGGATCTTGAGGTTGCTCGTCTTTCCGCAGAGACCGGGTCCGTAGTAGACGATCTTGGCCGTCAACTCCTTCGTGGCGTGGTTGAACAGGGCCATGGGTCCCCTCCGCACTTTCCAGGGTGAGGCGGGAATTATAGGACGGCGGCGTGGCGGCGTATCCTCCGCCCGTGAGTCCCGACGCTCGGGAGCGGCCTATCGAGGCCACGTGGGCGGGCCTGCCCGTCCGGGGCGTCTCCGTGGCGGGGCGCGAGACGTGGTTCCATCTGCCGACGCTGCATCTCGCGTTCGACCTGGGGCGCGCGCCCACCGAGCTCGTGGCGGTGCCGAACGTCTTCCTCTCGCACCCGCATCTCGACCACGGCGCGGGCCTCGCGTACTGGTGCTCGCAGCGGCGGCTCCTGCGGCTGCCGGGTGGAGTCGCGCACATGCATCCGGCGGGCGTGCCCGCCTGGACGAAGATCCTCGCGCTTCACGAGGACCTCGAGGGCGTGCGGTACGACACGCGCGTCGAGGCGATGGAGCCGGGCACGCGCGTCAGCCTCCGGCGCGATCTCGAGGTGGAGGCCTTCGAGGCCGAGCACCGCGTCCCGACCCTCGCGTTCGTCGCTTCCGAGATCCGGAACCGCCTGCGTCCCGAGCTCGCTGGACATTCCTCCGAGGAAATCCGTCACGCGGTCGCGCGGGGCGAAGCGGTGGCGGGGAAGGTCTCGATTCCGCTCGTCGCCTACTCGGGCGACACGGGGGAAGGGATCTTCTCCCGCGCGCCGCGCTCCTTTTTCACGGCGAAAATCCTGCTTCTCGAATGCTCGTTCGTCGAGGAACGCGACCGCGAGCGCTCGAAGGAATGGAAGCATCTCCACCTCGACGAGATCGCCGAGCGGGCGGACCTCTTCGAGAACGAGGTGGTAGTCCTGACGCATCTCACGCTTCGGACAGAGGCGGACGAGATCCGCCGCCTCGTGAAGAAGCGACTCCCGGCGCGCCTCGCCGTGCGGGCGGTGCCGTTTCTGCCGGAGTGATCCTTAGCGCGGCGCGGGCGCGCCCGCGATCCGGCCGCAGTTGGCGGCCCATTCTCCCAAGGCCTGCCGCCACTCCCACGCGTGGCCGGGAAACAGCACGAATTCGTGGACCTCACCGCTCGTCGCGGCGACGCGAAGAACTTTGCTTCGGAGGAACCTTCTCAGCGCCTGTGTCCTTTCGTCGGTCTCGAGACGCTGGATTTCTTCGAATGAGTAAGAGCCTGAGCGTCCCCACAGCGCCTGCCACACGAGGCCGGCCGGCGTGAGCGCCACCGTCCCGGGGAGGAGCGCGTGTCCGCGGCGATCCACGATGCGGCACGGCGTTCCAATACGCACCACGCCCCCTAACCCTTCTAAGAAAAAGTGCCCTCTCCGTCTGGCGACCAGTCGCGTCGTGAGGACGAATCCCGCGGTTCCCAGCAGAAAAATCCCTGCGACGGCTGCGATCGCGACGGCGCCCGTCACCGGAACAGTTTCTTCCGGTTCCGGATGTAGTCCCGGAACACGAACGACGCGAGGTCGGTGGGCGAGGCGTAGTAGGCCCGGCCGCGCGCGACCTTCGTGAGCGTGTCGACGAAGTCCACGAGCGCGGGGTCCGTCGCGATCATGAAGGTCGTGAGCTGGATGCCGTCGCGGCGAAGCTTTTCGGCCTCCTCGAGCGTCCGGTTCACGATCTTGAGGTCCAGGCCGAACGGATTCTTGTAGAGGCGCCCGCCCTCGTGGATGCACGAAGGCTTCCCGTCCGTGATCATGAAGATCTGCCGGTTGCGCGAGCGGCGCCGCATGAGGAGCTGCCGCGCCACGCCGAGCCCGGCCTTCGTGTTCGTGTGGAACGGCCCGACCTGAGCCTTGCTCAGCGCCTCGAGAGGGACGGGCTTCGCCTCGTCGCCGAAGAGCACGATGTCGATCGTGTCCTTCGGGTATTTCTGGAGGATGAGCTCCGTGAGGGCGAGGGCGACCTTCTTGGCCGGTGTGAAGCGGTCTTCGCCGTAGAGGATCATCGAGTGGGAGATGTCGATCGCGATCGCGGTCGCGCACGCGCTCTGGTGCTCCACGTCGAAGACCTCGAAGTCGTCGGGGGTGAGCGCGAGCGCGTCGGGATCCCGGCGAGCCGCGTTCGCGACGGTCCGCATGCCGTCGAGGCGCGCGATGTCGTCGCCGAACTCGTAGGGGCGTGTTTCGGGCAGCGTCTCGGCGCCCGTGCCCGCGCGCGGGATGGAGTGCAGGCCCGGCCCCGCCTTCTGAAGCGACGAGAAGATCTCCTCGAGCGCATTCCGGCGGATGCGGCGCTCGCCAGCACCCATGAGCGTCAGATTGCCGTCGCCGTCCCGGCCCACGATGCCCTGCTTCTCGAGCGCGGCGCGGAACGCCTCGAGGTCGATGTTCTCTCCGATGATGCCGCGGCGCTGCAGCTCCCGCATCCACTGCATCGCCTGCTCCACGTCGCCGCCGAGACGCGAGACGAGGTCGAGGAAAAGCTTCAGCAGCTCTTCGTACGTCAGCAGCGACTGGAGAAGGTCGAGAGGCAGCTCGCCATACCGGTAGTCCACGCCGTCATGCTACGGCAGGTCGCCGGATCCCCCCCGATGCTATCTTCTGTCGCGATGCAGGAGCCGCCGTCCGGAGACGTCATCTCCCGCATGCGCGGCGACTGGGATCGGCGAGCCGAGGAGGATCACAAGCTCCACATCGCGACGGGACACGCAGGCTCCGAGGAGACGTTCCGGGCCTCGGGCGCCCAGGATCTCGACGCGATCGTTCTCGACGGCGTCGTCCTCGATCCGTCCGCGGAGATCCTCGAGATCGGGTGCGGCGTCGGCCGGCTTCTCGTTCCCCTCGCCGAGCGCGTCGCGGTCGCACACGGCGTGGACATTTCGCCCGTCATGATCGAGAAGTCGAAGGAGTATGCGGCGGACGGGCCGAACGTGAAGACAGCGCTCACGGACGGTTCCCTTGCGCATTTCGCGAATGAATCCCTCGACTTCGTCTTCTCTTTCATCGTGTTCCAGCACATTCCCGGCCGCGCCCCGATTCGCCGCTACGTGGAAGAGGCCGCGCGCGTCCTTAAGCCGGGAGGCGTGTTCCGCTTTCAGGTGGACGGGCGCTGGTGGTGGAAGCACGCGGAGGGCGGCCCCGACACGTACAACGGCGTGAAGTTCTCGCCGGAGGAGGTGCGCACGCTGCTCGAAGGAACGCCCTTCGCCGTCGTCGACACGTGGGGGGCCGAGGGCCACTACCACTGGGTCACGGCGCGGAAGGCGGGAGAGGGCGCGGCGGCTTCTGTCCGCCCCCGAGGATGGGATCTCACTCTCTTCGTGTCGCTGCTCCGGCGGCTCGGCTCGGTGAGCCCGGAGGATGACGCCGCCAGTATCCGCGGCGGTGCCGGTTCGCTGAGGCCTCACCTTCTCCGGCTCGTGGAGAGGCTTTCGGGCGCGGACGCCTCCACGTTCGTCGCCGAGGCGTATCAGGCCCTCCTCGGGAGCACGCTCGACGACGCGGGACGCGCGTTTCAGGTCTCGATCCTCGAGAAGGGATTCGAGGACCGTGCCGCTCTCCTCGACACCGTCACGACCTCCCGCGGCTTTCTGGATCTCTATCGCCCGTTCGTGCCCGAGGTCCCGTGGTTCGCGGCGTCCGAGATCTTCATGCGTCTCGGGGAAGCGCCGCGGACGGGGGATTTCTTCGAACTGGTGAGCGCAGCGGCCTCTCGGCTCGAGGGACGTGCTCTCGCGGACGCGATCGCCTTCGGCTTCGAGACCATCCTGGGCTTCGAGGCCGACGAGGCGGCGTTCCGTCATCACCTCCCGCTCCTCGAGGACCATCCCGACGGCCATTGGCTGCTCATCCGGGAGCTGCTCTCGAGTCGAAAGTACCCGGCTCCCCCGGCCGCGAAGGTCCCGCACCTCGCGCTCCTCCCGGGAGAATCGGCGCCGGGCGAGGCCGCCCGCGCCGCGAAGGTGCTGCACGAGGGAGCTTCCCGGGACGATCGCGGCTTCGTCGGCCTCGCGTACGAGCGCCTTTTCGGACGAGCGGCTGACGCCGACGGAGAGAGCTTCTATCTCCGCAAGCTCGAGGAGCGGGAGCTTTCGCGCGCCGGTGTTCTCCGGGAGCTTCTCTGGAGCGACGAAAGGCGAGCCCGAAGCCATCGGCTTTTCCCGGGCCGCCGCGCCCTCTGGCTGAGTCTTCTCCTGGCGCTTTTCGGCGCGGCGCTCTTCCTCTGGCTTCGCACGCGCGAGCCGGGCGCTCGCGTTTCGCCACGCGCGGTCGCGTGGACGGCCGGTATCCTCGCCGTCTTCTGGGCGCCTCCGCTCGTCGAGCAGCTTCGGGATTCGCCGGGGAACCTGAGGCTCGTCCTCGACTTCTTCCGCGCTCATCACGAAGCGCATCCGTTCGGGGAGATCGCGGATTCCGTCCGTGAAGACGATTTCCGAGAACCTGCAGCAGGCGCTCCGGACCGCGGGCGTGAAGCGGCCGCTCATCACCATGGAAGGCGACGCGCCTTGGATTCTCGCCGCCGCAGTGGTCCTCGAGCTCGACCGCGGGCGCCTTCCCTTCGCGATCGACGAAAAGTGGCGGCCGATGTTCGGCCGCGGCTACGCGCGAGACGGGCGCGAGGACGCGGTCGTGCTCTTCGCGGACGGTGGGCCCTCGGAGCGGCGCGGCGCGACACTCGTCGCGCGGGCCGACGCGGTGACCGTGTGGCTCCTCAGGGCCCCTTCTTCCAGGTGAACTTCCGCCACGGGTAGTGGCGCACGCGGTCGGCCGGGCCGCGGAAGACCACGGAGAGCTCGTGCTCGCCCTCGTCGCCGGGCTGAAAGGCGAAGACGTGCTCGTAGCCGGCGGCCCCGCAATCTCCGAGGTGCGGTACGGCGACCTCTGCGTCGGCGCGCGAAGAGGACGACGGCCTCGGCGAGGAGCGGCATCCAGCCCGCGAAGACGTACGAGAGGTGCGGGATGTGGTGGAACCGGTATGGCACGAACGCGAACGCGATGCCGGCGACCCACGCCGCGGGCGCCCTACCCGTGAGCGTGCGGGCGAGGCGAAATGCCCCGAACCCGCTGAACGCGAACCCGAAGAGCATCGCGAGGCCATGCACCGTGAGGGGCGCAAGGCCGGCGGCAAAAGCCGGAAAGAAGAGAAGCGCTATGCCCCACTCGTGCTCGGAGAGCGCGAGCGTGTAGCGATACGGAAAGAAAATGTTCGCGTCGAAAAGATGGAGCGGTCGTGAAACGTCTGGTGGTAGTCCCACGCGAGGATCCACGAGTTCAGGTACGAGTCGCCCGGGTCGAACGAGGTGTCGCGCACGTGGGCCGCCCACGGCCACGTCATGACGACGGTGAGGAGGACGAAGATGGCGAGCACGCCGGCGCCCTTCGCCGCGCGCTTCAACGTTTCCAGGTGAATCTCCGCGGTGGATAGTGGCGCTGCCGGCCGTCGGACGCCCGGAACAGCACCTGGATCTCGTGCGGGCCCTCGTCCCCGGGCTCGAACGCGTACGTCGCGTCGTAGCCCGCGGAGCGGCAGTCTCCCAGGGATGGAACCGCTGCCTGAACGTCGGGGCGCGGCACGCGCGCGTCGCGCGCGGCCGATCGCTCCTCGCCGTCGAGCGTGATCGTCACGTGGAGGTCCTCACCGGGAATCCGCGCCCAGCCTGAGACCCTGAGGAGGCCCGTCACGACGGCGTTCTCGGCCGGGACGTCGATCGACCCGACCAGGGACGCGTCCACGCGGTAGAGCGCGTGGGGCGCGAGCGGGCGGCCCGCCGGAGTCCACGGCAGCGGGTCGAGCGCTTTCGCTTCCGGCCCCGCGCCGGAGAAAAGCTCGAGGGCCGCCACGCGAACGAGCTCCGGTCCCGCGACGACGCGAGAAGGCGACAGCCCGCTCCACTCGGGAACGGTCCCCTTCGCCGCCCCCTTCACGCCGATGAATGCGTGGCCCTGCCGAAAGCGGTCGCGCAGGTCGACGGCGCAGCCCAGCGACTCCAGGGCCGCGACAGCTCGTGCCGAGAGCGACCTCGACCCGTCGTCCGAGACGGCGCCGAGAACGACGGTGCCGGGCGCGAGCCCCTCGACGAACGTCGAAAGCTCGTCGGAGGCCTCGTGCGATCCGCAAGTGTCGAACGATCGGACGTGGACGATCCGGTCCAGCTCCGGCGAAAGGAGTGCGAGATGGTAACCGGACCCCGACCGCACCACCTTCTCCCTTCCCGCGCGGAGAACAGCCCGACTGCCGGCCCAGAAACCAGAGCTCTCCGCCGAGAGCGGGGTCCTGGTCTCGATCTCCGTCGCGCCGATCCGGGCCCGTGCATCGGGCCGTTTCCCTACCCCAACCGGAGAGAGCTCGATGGCGTTTCCGTCCTCGCTCCAGGCTCCCGCCGGGATTCCGAAACGGATCTTCCCCGCCGAGGATGCTGGAGGAAGGCGCCCGGCCTCCTGTCCGTTGATACGAACGGCTACCGGCTCCGGCGGGGCAGGCCCCGAGGCAAGCTCGATCCGGAGCCACTGGAATTGGTGCCCTGTCGGAGGGAAGAGGAATCCTCCGCCAGCCGCCGGGATCACGAACGCCGGCTTTCCCGCAGCCGCCGCGTCTCGCCCGAGGCCCGTGCGTTTGTCGAGGAACGAGCCGGCCGCGTCTGACTCGGCCAGAAGAGCCAGGCGAGGAGGCTTCGCTTCCGATCCCTCCCGCACCTGAGAGAGGACCGCCCAGCCATCGAACGCGAGCGGCACGATCGCGTCGCGGAAGAGAGCGACCCACGTCGCCTCGAGGCTTCCCGACGGCGGCCCCTCTGCCACGACATACCCCACACCCGCGCTCCGCAGGTTCCAGAGCCACTCGACGAGCGAGCCGCCGGAAGGCCCTATCTTGGCATCGCCCCTCCAGGTGTAATAGGGGCTGGGCCCGCGGCTCGTGGTCGGGACGAACTCGACCCGGTTCTGCAGGTGCGAGCCGAAGTAGGGATAGGGCTGGTTCCATCCCGCGTACGCGATGACAGCCCCCTTCCCCTGTGTCCTTCGGTCCACCTCGGCCGCCACGGGCTTCTCGGAGTAGCGATCCGACTCGAATCGCTTGATCATCAACGGAAGAGGCCCGAAGAGCAGGAAAATCGCGAAGGCAGCGAGTGCGAGGCGGGCCGCCGGAATCGGTCGGCGACCGAGGAGCCCGGCGGCAAGCGTGGCCGCCGCGCCGGCGAGAGCCGCGGCGCCGATCCAAACCGGTCCGGAGCTCAGGGTGTCCGCCGGGGTCGTCGCAAAGACACACGCGATGACGGTCGCCGCCCCCGCGACGTGCACGGCGTTTTGCGCTCCCTTGCCGGCCCGCGCCAGGAGCCAGAAGAGCGCCACGGAGGCGAGGGCCGGCGCCGCTGCGAAATACCGGTTCTCGCGGTGGTCGTTCATCAGAAACACGAACTCGACGTAGAGAGCGATAGGAAGCGCCATGAGGATCGCCGTCACGAGCCGTTCGCGACGTCGCAGCGCCAGCACGATCGCGACGAGCGGCGCCAGGAGCGCCGCCGGGAGGAGCGTGACGCGGAAGATCGGGCCAAAGAGGTCGATTCGTTTCCAGAGAAAGCCCCACGGCTCGAGGGCATGGACGGGGTCTGCCTTCCACGCTTCGGGATTGACGCTCGGCCAGCCCGGAAACAGATCATGGCCGAGAAGCTTCACGGGGGCAGGGAAGAGCGGGTTCCCTGCCGTCACGGCGTTGCGGAGATACGTGTAGCCGCCGACAACAAGCGCGACTGCCGAGAGCAGCGCCAGGAGCGTCAACGCTCGGCCCCACCGGGCCGGCTTCTCCCGCCATGCTCCGGCGGCGAGGCACGAGAGAAGCAGGATCCCGAGCGGCGCCGAGAAGAGCACACCGGTGTACTTCGTGCCGATGAGGAGCCCGAGCGGGAGGCCCGCGACGATCGCCCGGCGCCAGCCAGGGCGCTCCACCAGGAGGAGGGCAGCCAGTATTGTCGCCAGGACGTGGAAGGCGGTTGCCAAGTCCGTCCCGGCGCTCAGCATGAGCGGCCCGTTCACGAAGAACCGTCTGGTCAGGCCGAAGAAGAGCGCGGCCAGGAGAGCCGAGCGGCGGCCGAGACCGAGCTGGACCGCCAGCGCGGCCACGCCTACGAGAGAAAAGACGGCGAACGGAAGCTCCGACCAGCGGGCGAGGAAGTCACTCGGCGAAACGAGGGACAGCAGGAAGAACGAGAAGAGCTCGCCCGCGACCGGAAAGAACGTCATCGCCGTGTCGCCGACGGGAAACTTCATCATCCGGAGATCGCCGAAGCTCCGCCACGCGGCGACCGCCGAGAGGTGGTAGGAGGAGTCGTCAAAGTGAATCTCGCCGGGCGCCGCGTATCTGTACCGGATCACCGTTGCCGCCAGGAGGGTGAGGAAGGCCCAAACAGCGATGGCGAGGAGGAAGCGCTCGCCCTTCTCGAGACGGGATGGAATCGCGCCGATGCCGACGGGGGACGCCACGCCGGAAGCCGGGGCGGGGGCCGCGAAGAGACGTGTAAGAAGGAACGCCACGACGACCCAGAAGAGAAGAGCCCGCGGCGAGAGGTGCCCGAAGTGGCCGAGCCATGTCGCGGGGACGACGACGACCGCCACCGCGACCTCGAAGGCAATGACGGCCCTAGCGAGCCACCCCGCCTCCGGTAGAAGAACCCCAGCGACCCGAGCGGCCGTTGCGCCGAGGGCCCAGATCACGGCGCCCGCCACGAGGAGATGGGCGCGGACGGGCAGAGTACCCTCCGGAAGCCAGGCACCCAGCAGGATGAGAAGGCCGAGGAGGAAGGGACCGATAACCCGAGCCTTGCTCATGCCTTAGGAACTTTCATGCCGCGCAGTTCGGCGCACTGCTCCTTGGCATTTGTGGCATTGTCGATGTACGCCATAACTTTACCGTAGAATTCTCGCGTCCCCAGAATAGAACGACTGAAACAGAGGGATTGTCCCGATTCGTTCTGAAGATGAGAGTCGGGACGGCGGTTTCATGATCTCACGCGGCGATCGTGTCCGAGGCGTTTGAGGCCCGTCCTTCATCCCACTTTCAACACGCCACGGGACATCCCCCGGTACACTCCTTCTCATGAATTCCGTTCAGGCGCGGAGAGAGCCCAGCCTCCCGATCGGAAAGCGGTTGCTCGACTTCGCAACTGGCCTTGTGCTGGGTACCGTTCTCCTCACGCTCTTGGGAGGCCGCCTCGAGCTCAACGTGCTCGGAGCGCGGCTGCGCGTGAGCGGCTTTGAGCGTCCGCTTCTTCTCGCCATGGCCCTCGCCATCGTTCGAGGCCTCAGAAAGGGCGGCTGGCTCCGGCGCCTGCCTGCAGCGCTGAGGTCTCAGGCGCTGCCGACCGAGAACGAAGTGCGGACGGCGCATCGCCTGAAGAACGCGCTGGCCTTCGGCGCGCTCGCGGTCGCGGCCTCACCGCTCTTCCTCGATCCCCAGAGCCTCTTCGGCGGGCCGAGCCGGTGGCACCCTCTCCTGCTGACCGCGGTGGTCTTCGCGTCGTACGTGTGGCTCGCCGAGAGAGGCCTCTTCGGAGCCCCCGACGCGCGAGGCAATCGTCTCAACCGCCTGGACGCCGTGCTGCTGCTCGCGCTTCCCCTCTACGGACTCCTCCTTGGGAACGGAGCGCTCCTGTCGTCGGGGGACAACATGGCGACGCGGGAGCTCGGACCTCTGCTGCTTCGCCGACACACGATCGAGCTCTCGAGCATCCCAGCGTTCCGCAAGGAGCCTCTCCATTATTCGGCCCTCCGGATCGGGGATCGCATCCTGCCGAGCTTTCCGCTCGGAACCGGAATCCTCTCGGTCCCCTACGCGGCGATGGCTCTGGCCACCTCGCGCGGGGTCGTCACCGAGCCGTTCCTCGACCGCTCCGAGAAGCACTTGGCCGCGCTGCTGGCCGTCGCCTCGGCGCTCCTTCTCCTCTCCGGAGTGAGGCGCCGATTCGGAGAGCACGTCGCGATTGCGACGTTTGCCGTGTTCGCATTCGGCACGACTGCGTTCACCTGCGTGGGGCAGTCGCTCTTCTCGACGACGGGCGAGGTCTTCTTCTTCTGCCTCGCCCTCGCTCTTCTCCTGCCGGAGGACGCTTCCCTCCCGAGCGTGATCGGAGCGGGATTCGCGATGGGGGGAGCGTTCCTCTGCCGCCCGAGCGCCCTGATCGCGATCGGATGCGTGGGGCTCGCCCTCCTCCTGCGCCGCCGGCGGGACGGCATCGCGTTCGGTGCCGCCGCGGGCGCGGTGATCGTGATCACCGGCTTCTGTCTCCGGTCGATTTACGGCCATCCGCTCGGCGGCTATGCCCTCATGAACTCTCAGGCCGGGATGTGGGGGCATACGATCCTCGAGGGGCTGGCCGGGAACCTCATCAGCCCGAGCCGCGGCGTTCTCGTCTTCTTTCCCTATCTGCTCTTTCTTCCCCTCGCCGCCGTGCTGGTCCGCCGGGATCCCTCGACCCGAAGGTGGTGGCTCGTGGCCCTGCTCTCGGTGGCCGGCACGCTCGGCCTGGCATCGGGCTATGACAAGTGGTGGGGCGGCCAGAGCGTCGGCCCGCGCCTCATGACGGAGGCCGCCCCATTCCTTCCTCTTCTTCTCATCCCCATCTGGCAGAACTGGAGCCGTCTCGGACGAGTTCGATTCGCGTTCTTGGGCTCGGTCCTCCTGGCGACGGCCACCCAGGTGCTCTTCGCATATGGCTCGCGAGTCCACTCCTGGAGCTGGGAGGTCCTCGAACCTCATCCTGAGTCGCTCTGGTCCCTCTCGAACGGTCAGCTGGCCGCCGCGTGGATCCCGGGCTGGCGTCCGGACTCCGATCCCGTGAATAAACAGTTCCTGATCCGCGGCGACCTTCGGCGATGGCACCGCGTCGCTTTCGGCTCCGCCGCAAACGCCCGCTACGATCTCGACCCGTTCCTGGTGAACGCTCCGGAGAACTCCTGGGACCACTACCCGAGGCTCGACAGCGGGAGCCTGAACTCGGCACGGAGCCTCTTCCACCTCTCCCCTGCGGGGAAACCGAACGTCGTGACGACGTGCCGCGCCGCCTCTCCGACCGAGATCCCGGTCCCAGGGATCCCGTGCTCTAGGATTCATGCAATCGTGACTGCCGGCGTGACGGACCGTCGAAACGATGCGCCGATCCTCTCGTTCCTGGAGGTCAGGTACGCGGACGCTTCGATCGAGAGGATTCCCGTCCGGCTCGACGTGGATGCCTTCGAGTACGTGCTCGAACGGCGCGGAGGCGCCGTCGATCCCTCGAGGGTCTACTGGGGAAAGACGACGGACGCGGACGTCCTCGTGGTCTCGACGTTTGCCGTCTCGAAGCCCCGCATTCCGATTCTCGCGATCCGGGCCGTCGGCGAAGAGAGGATCTCGCCCGCGGGGATCAGCGTGTTCGCGATCACCCTGGAGGAGTGAGAATCGGACGGCCGGACGGGTGCCCGCGTAGCGATGATCAGGGAGGGAGGGATGAGGGACACGGGATCTCGCCGCTTGCGCGCGCGAGGCCGGAGACGAAGTGGGCGTTGAACGCCCGCTCGGCCGTGTTCATCGAGCCGTAGGCGCCGAGAGGGTGGCCGTAGAAAGCCATGTGCGCGGCCGCGACGACGACGGCGCCGCCGCAGAGCGCCGCCGCGTAACGGAAAGGAGCGACGGAAGGACGCGTGTGGCCGCGTTGTCGCCCGTCGTCAGGTTGACGGCGTTTCCCGTGTGGAGCGCGTAGAGCGGGAAGGCCGCCGCGAGGAGGAGAACGGCCGGCGTGAGCGTGCCGCGCCGCGCGCGGACGACGCCGTACGCAGTGAGAGGAATCGCGAGGACGAGCGGCGCGAGCGCGCCGGAGCGCGGCCAGCTGGGCGTGAGCGCCGGGACGAGCGGGATCGCCACGGCGCACGCGGCGAGGATTCCCGCGCTCCAGCGGAAGAGGACGGCAGTTCTCAGCGGATCGCAGCCAGCTCGTATAGGTAGTCGACGAAAGAGCGTACGGCGCCGTCGTAACCCGAGAATTTCGGATTGGTCGACTCGATGACGTAGTACTCGTCGGGCGCGTGCGCGCCGCTGCCGTGGCCGAGGCCGTGGTGCCCGGAGGCCAGCTTGAGCGGCTCGCCCGTGAAGACGTAACCCGGGTACGAGCCCGCGTTCCGCACCCACAGTAACGGGTCGAGGCCGCCGCGCTTCAGGACGGCCATCTGCGCGCGGATGAGCGGCGCGTCGGCGGACGTCTCCGTCGGGCCGTAGCCGCCCGAGACGTTGACCTCGATGTCGCCGAAGCCGCGCTTTTGGAGGTGCGCCTTGAGCGCCGCGATCGCGTCGTCGAACGTCATGTCGGGGACGAGGCGCAGGTCGAGTTTCGCGACCGCCTTGTTCGGGAGCATCGTCTTGCCGCCCGGGCCCATGTAGCCGCCGACGAGGCCCTGGATGTTCACCGTCGGCGAGAAGCAGAGGCGCTCGAGCGAAGCGCGCCACGAATCGTCGTGGGCCCAGCGCTGGGCGCCGAGCATCTTTTTCGCAGTCGCCTCGTCGAGGCGCTTCGCGGCCGCGTCGAGCAGCGCGGCCTGCGCGGGCGTCGGGGGCTTGGCGAACGCCGCGAGGCCGTCGATGGCGGGGTCGCCGTCCGCGTTCACGAGCGTCGCGAGGGCCTGCACGAGGTGGAACGCCGGGCTGTCGAGCCGCGCGCGGTTCGCGGAGTGGACGTCCTTCGACGGGCCGCGGCCCCACTTCGCGCCGCTCGAGACGAGCTCGAGCTCGACGACGCCCTTGGCGCCGAGGGAGACCGTGACGGAGCCGTCCGGGTCCTGGCTCGCCGACGGCATGAAGACGCCCATCGTGTTTCGGAGCGCCGCGAGGACCTCGGGCGTCTGCACGATCTCGCGGATGTGCGGCGAGCCGATCTCCTCTTCACCCTCGGCGACGAGGACGAGGTTCACGGGCAGCTTTGCGCCCGCGCTCTTGAAGGCGTGGAGCGCCGCGAGGAAGGCGGACTCCGGGCCCTTCTGGTTGACGGCGCCGCGGCCGACGAGGGCCTTGCCGAAGCCCGGCTTTTCCACGAGGCGCGCCTCGAACGGCGGCGAGGACCACTCGGCGGGGTCCGCCTGCTTCACGTCGTACATGAAGTAAAGGCCGACGGTGCGCGGCGCGCCCGCGTCGAGCGTCGCGAAGACACCCGGGTGGCCGGACGTCGGCATCTTCACCGCCTGCTGGAAGCCCGCGTCCTTCGCGAGCGCGATCATTTGCGCACAGCCCTGCTCCATGCCGCGGTTCTCGGCGGCGATGGACGGGTTCTTCACCCAGTCCTGCAGACGCGCGACGGCCTCGCCGTGGCGCTTCTCGATCTCGGCGTAGACCTTCGCGCGTTCGTCTGCGGCGAAGGCGAAGCGGGGGAGGGACGACACGGCGGCCGTGGCGGCGGCCGCACCGAGGAGGTCACGTCTGTTCATCGGCATGACGGGGAGTTTACGCCGCAGTTTCTCTGACGCTACCGCTGAAGTTCGACTCGCCTCCGTCCGAACCCTGAGACGTTCGGTCAGGGTATTGCTCTTGCATCGGCGCGGGAATCAGAGAGGAGATATCGCCTTGAAACGACTTTCCATCGTCGTTCTCGTCCTGACTGTGTTCGCCACTCCGGCCCGCGGTGCCGATCCGGCGCCTGCCGTGAGGCTGCGCCAGATGAACGACGCTTCGTTCTCGCTCGAGTCGCTCAAGGGGAGCGTCGTGGTCCTCGACTTCTGGGCGCCCTGGTGCGTGCCATGCCGGACGAGCTTCCCGGCGATGGACGCTCTCCAGAGGAAATACGAAAAACAGGGACTGCGCGTCCTTGGCCTCACGCTCGACGCGAACGACGACGCGATCATCGCGTTCCTGAACGCCGTGCCCGTGGGCTTCACGATCCTCAGGGACGCTTCGGGGCAGGCCGGCGAGGCCTTCAACGTCGTCGCGATGCCGACGACATTCGTCCTCGACCGGCAGGGCCGCATCGCGGCGCGCTTCGAGGGCGGCGGTGCGGCCGTGCATGCGAAGGTGGAAGCGGCGGTCGTGACCCTTCTCGCGGGCGGGGCGCTCGGCGGGGACTCGGGCGTCCGCGTGGCCCCTTCGGTCCAGGCGACGGGCGGCGTCAAGGCCTGGCAGCGCGGCTACCTCGCCGACCCGATGATGAGTCTCGACGGCGACACGATCACGCAGGTCCTGCGCGAGCACATCCACGCGAGCAAGGAAGGGGCGGCCGGCAACGGCGGCGCGGCGGGAGGCGGCTGTGGCTGCAACTGAGCGCGCCCTTCGCCGGGCCCTTCGCCGCGCACAGCGCCGCGCCCGCAAGGCTTCCCGCCGTCCGTCTCTCCCGCTCCTCGCAGTTGGCGCCGGGGCGCTCGCGGCGCACGGGGCCCAGGCGCAGTCGCAGATCGACGCGCGGCTCCTTTACTACAAGGAGTCGGGCGGCCGGACGCAGGTCATCGACCCGGTCGTCAACGTCCACCAGGATCTCGGCGACGCGTGGGGGACCCTCGACCTCCTTCTCGCCTACGACTCGATCTCGGGCGCGTCGCCGACGGGCGGCTATCCGTCCGTCGACGTGACGACGTCCGCGTCGGGCCACACGATCGCCGGCGGCAGCCTTCCGCTCGCCTCGTACAACGACCGGCGCAAGTCGGTCGGCCTCGCCTGGGGCCGAAAGATCGGGTCGAACCTGCCATCGATCGACGTGTCGTACGCGAAAGAGAACGACTACACGGCCCGGAGCGTCGGCTTTTCGGACGCATGGACGTTCGCGGGTGGGCGAGGCACGCTGCACGGCGGCGTGGACTTCTCGAGCGACATCGTCGCCCCCGTCACGAACAAACTCGAGCTGCCGAAGAAGCAGCAGGGCTTCGCGCTCGGCGGAACGTGGATCCTCGGCGAGCGCGACCTCCTCGACGTCTCGGCCTCGCTCATGAAGCAGTCGGGCTATCTCGATGACCCCTACAAGATCGTCCCCGTCGGGACGCCCGCCAGCTTCGTCGAGATTCCGGAACACCGTCCCGACACCCGCCAGCGCTGGGCCATCGTGAGCAAGTACGGCCACTACTTCCTCTGGGGCGGCGCGCTCAAGGCGACGTACCGCTATTACTGGGACGACTGGTCCTTGAAGGCGCACACGCTCGAGCTTCAGTACGACCACCGTCTGAACGAAGACTGGCTCGTCTCGCCGAGCGTGCGCCTCTACACGCAGTCGGCCGCTTCGTTCTGGGGGAGCACGTTCGCAGCGAAGCAGGAGTTCATGTCGTCGGATTACCGGCTCGCGGCGTTCTCGAGCATCCTCGGCGGCCTCGCCGTCAAGCACAAGATGAGCGAGTCGGTCGACGTGAATCTAGGATTCACGGTCCAGTCGCAGGTCGGCAAGGACTCGATCACGGTCTCGAAGGCGGCGACGAGGACAACACCCGCGGGCTCCGCGACGATTTCGGCCGCGGACCTCGACGTCACGACGATTTCCGTCGGGTTCACGTGGCGCTACTGAGCGACGGCGACGGCCCCGCCCTCTACACGACGCGCTTCGCCCTCATGGGCGGGCGGGCCGTCGTGCGGTTCGTCGACCGCCGCGGACGCGCGGCCGCCGAGGCGCTCGCGCGGGCTGTCGAAGACGAGGCCCTTCGTGTCGAGGTGAAGTTCTCGCGCTTCCGCGAGACGAGCGTCGTCTCGGCGATCAACCGCGACGCCGGGCGCACGCCCGTCGCCGTGGACGCCGAGACGGACTTCCTCGTCGGCGCGGCGCTCGACCTCTGGAAGGAGTCCGGCGGGCGTTTCGACCCGACCGTGGGCGTCCTCCGGAAGGCCTGGGACTTCAAGGCGCAGCGCGTGCCGTCTCCGGAGGAGGTCGCGGCGCTGCTGCCGCTCGTCTCCGGGGCGTCGGTCGCGCGGCGAGACGGGACGGTCTTCCTGAGGAAGCCCGGCATGGAGATCGACCTCGGCGGCGTCGGCAAAGAGTACGCCGTGGACCGTGCGGCCGACGTGCTCCGCGAGGCCGGGGTCTCGTCCGCCATCGTCGAGTTCGCGGGCGACGTCCGTACCGTGGGGAGCCGCGGCGACGGCCGCCCATGGCGCGTGGGGGTCGCGCACCCGCGGCGCGAGGGCAAGGTCGCGTTCGCGCTGAACCTTCGTGGGGACGCGGGCGTCGCGACGTCCGGCGACTACGAGCGCGGCTTCGTGAAGGACGGCGTGCGTTACCACCACATCCTCGACGCGACGACGGGCTGGCCCGCGCGCGGCGTCGCGTCGGCCACGGCCGTCGCGCGGACGGCCTTCGAGGCCGGGCGCTTCACGACGCTCGCGATGCTCCTCGGCCCCGACGCGGGCTTCGACCTCCTCGACAGGTCGCCGGGCGTCGAGGGCGCGCTCATAACGGACACCGGCGAGATCCGCGCGACGACGGGCCTTGCCCGCCTCGCGACCCTTCCGGCGGTCGCGTTCCCGGTGCTTGAGAGGCTACGCCGGCGGGCCTGAAACGCGGACGGGTGTTCCGTCGATCGTCGTGATGACCTCGCCGCCCACGAGGAGCTCGGAATCGCTTCGGCTCCCCGTTACGATGACGCCCGATCCAGGCACGGATTCTGCTATTGACAGCCTGCCGGAGCCCGAGCGCTCGGCAGAAAAGGTCGTCATGAAGAATCTGACCGCTCTACTCGGAGTCCTGTTGATCTGCTCGGTCCCTGCCGCCGCCCAGAGGAATGACGAGCCGAAGGCACAGCAGGATGGCGCGCCTCGCGTGGGGGGCGGCCACATTCCTCCCCGTGGTCCCTCGGCTGTTCCGCGGAAACCAACGTCTCCAAGGAAGCCGCCGGCCGCTCCTCCGATGGAGGCCGGCCACGCCCACGTCCCCGACCACGCCGGCCATCCTGTCGCTCCTCACGTCCACGCCGACGACAACCAGTGGATCGGACACGACTCCGGGCGCGACGATTCCCGGTTCCAGCTCAGCGTCGTGTGGGCGCACGGCCGGTTCACGGGAGGTTTCGGTCCCAAGCACGTATTCCGGCTCGGCGGCGGCTCCCGGGAGCGCTTCTGGTTCGGCGGTTTCGTCTTTCAGGTTTCGCCGTTCGAGTACGACTACGTGGGCGACTGGCTCTGGAGCAGCGATCAGGTCGTGATCTACGAGGATCCCGACCACGTCGGGTGGTACCTGGCCTACAACCCGAGACTCGGCACGTACGTACACGTGGAATACCTCGGGCTGCAGCCGCCACCAGCCGCGCAGCGCATCGCGATCGATCCCCGAACGGGGATGATCGCGGCCGCTCCACCGGCGTCCGCCGCGCCGCATCCGGCCGTCAGCAGCGCCCCGCTCGCCGGCATGCGCCTCGCGAGCGGCGCGGTGAGGGTCGACCTCAAGGGCCGGTACCAGATGGCCGTGGTCGCGCACCGGGACGCGGCGGGCGCGATCACGACCACCTGCGAGCCCGCAAGCGCGCTGCCCGGAAAACAGGATCCCGCCGCGGCGGGGCCAGGCGAGGTTCCGCGTGAGAAGTGAGCGTCTCGCGTTCCTCCCGCTCGCGCTCCTCCTCGGTGCCGTTCCGGCGTTCGGCCAGGCGACGTTCCAGGTCGTCAACGGCGACGCGGCCGGCACGGGGCTCAACGATCCGACTCCCGTGTCGCCGGTCGGCGGAAACACGGCGACGACGCTCGGCGCGCAGCGGATGGCGGCCCTTCAGTACGGACTTTCACTCTGGACGAGCCGCGTCAACAGCTCCCTCCCCATCCGCGTGCAGGCCTCGTTCGCGACGGACTCCTCGATCACCTGCACGGCGACCGACGCGGTGCTCGCCGAGACCGGCCCGCAGGAGGTCCTTCGCGACGACCCGACGTTCCCGCAGCAGGGAGTCTGGTACGTCGGAGCCCTCGCCAATGAATTTTCGAGTCAGGTTCAGACGACCGTGCCCGAGATCGCCACGACATTCAGCGGCAAGATCGGCACCTCCGCCTGCCCCTTTCCGGCCTCCTGGTACCTCGGCTTCGACGGTGCCGCCGGTCCCAGCAAGATCGACTTCGTCGCGGTCGTGAACCACGAGATCGCGCATGGCCTCGGGTTCCTGTGCCTCGTCGATCAGAACGGCGGCGAACTCGCGGACACATCCGGTCCGTTTCCCGACGCCTTCGAGGAGAGACTCTTCGACCTCTTCACGGGTCTCGCGTGGCCCGCCATGACGGACGTGCAGCGCGCGGCGTCCTCGACGGATTCGGGGAACCTCGTCTGGACGGGTCCGCAAGTCGAGGCGAAGTCGAGCCTCTTCTCGTCGGGCGTCGCGTCCGGGGGCCGGGTGCGCATGTACGCGCCCAACCCGTGGCTGGACGGCTCCTCGGTCTCCCACTGGGACAGCTCTCTGAGCCCGTACGAGGCCCTCGAGCCCTACTACAGGGCTGGCGTTCACAGCCTCCTCATCACGGGCCAGGCGCTCGCGGATGTCGGGTGGAACCTCGCGGGGTCGGCTCCGACGACGGCGTGGATCCTGCCTTCCTCGGCGCACGGGCCCGGCGTGGGAGGCGCCTTCTACACGACGACGCTGACGATCGCGAACACCGGCACGGCGTCCGCCGGCCTGACCCTGAAGTTCCTCGGTCACGACAAGGACGGAACGACGGGAGCGACCTCGACGCTCAACCTCGCCGCCGGGGCTTCCGTGACCTACCCGGACGTGCTCGGCTCCGTGTTCGGCGTTACGAGCTCGGATTACGGCGCGATCCTGATCAGCGCCGGCACGACGTCGCTCAACGTCGTCGGCCAGACGTCGACGCCCAATCCGGGCGGGGCGGGCACTTTCGGCCAGAGTGTCCCGGCGCTAGCCTCCGCCGACCTCGTGACGAGCGGCTCCCAGAGGACGATCGTGGCCGTTTCCGACGACGCATCCTTCCGCACGAACCTGATCCTCGCGAACGCAACGTCGAGTCCCGTGACCGTCTCCCTCGCCCTGCTCGATGCGAGCGGCGCGAGCCTCGGCTCGCAGACCGTGCCGCTGCTGTCTCTGGAGATGACGCAGATTTTGGAGGTCGCCCGCAAGCTCTCGAGAGGATCGAACGTCACGAACGCGACGCTCGTCCTCACGACGGCGACGTCCGGCGGCGCCTTTGCCGCCTACGCGAGCACCGTCGACAACGGCACGAACGACCCGCGCACCCTTCTCGCCCGATGAAGCGGCCCCCCTTGCTATGGATCACGCGCCGGCAGTGCTTCAGCCCTGCGCCCGCGGCGGCGCCTACCCCCGGCTGCGCATCAGGTTGAACTTCGCGAGCTCCGCGTAGGTGACAGTCGAATCGAGGTCTTCGCGCGCGATGCGGAGGTGCTGGACGAGCCCTTCGAGGACGAGCTCCATGAGGAACGCGCGCTCGTAGTGGTCGCGCGGCTTAGCGTGCTTGAGGACGAAGTCCGACAGGCCCTTCACCGACTCCAGAGTCTTGAGGTGCTCGGAAAACGGCGTGTCGTCGGAGAGGACGATTTTCCGGTCGTCCGTGAAGGTCGAGACGATGTCGTCGTAGGGGCCGGGAGCGGGCGCGGCAGCCGAAGCGCGCCGGCCCTCCGCGCGCTCGAGCGTGGTCGGGCCGCTTACGTCGTCCTCGTCCAGCTCGCCGCTCCGGGGCCGGCGCCGGCTCTCGGCGCGCGTGCGCGGGCCCTCGACGGGCGGGAACTTCGATTCGAACAGGGATTTCACGGCGTCGCCGATGAGCTTCTTGGCCACGATCTCGGCGCCCTGCTGTTCGCCCTCGAACACCATCTCGACCTTGCCCGTGATCGCGGGCAGCGCCGCGAAGAGGTCCACGAGGCGCGGCGCGACGACGGCCTCGCCCGTCGTCAGCGCCCGCCGCTCGAGGTTCGACACGAGCAGCTCGCGCGCCGCGATCGAGAGGCGCGCGGATACGCCCGAGGACTGATCCACGAGCTCGCTCTTGCGCGCCACGAAGGCGATCTCCTCGATGAGGAGCTTCACCTCGTCGCCGAGGAGCACCGTCAGTCCCGCCGCCTCGCGGTCCGTCCAGGCTTCCTGGTCCGTGATGGCCGAGGCCGTCTTCGTGTCGACGGGATAGTGCGTGAGGATCTGCGACGCGATGCGGTCCTTCAGCGGCGTGATGATGTTGCCGCGGTTCGTGTAGTCCTCCGGGTTCGCCGAGAAGACCATCAGGATGTCGAGCGGGATGCGCAGCGGAAAGCCGCGGATCTGCAGGTCGCGCTCCTCGAGGATGTTGAGGAGGCCGACCTGGATGCGCGGCTGCAGGTCCGGCAGCTCGTTGATCGCGAAAATGCCGCGGTTCGTGCGCGGCACGATGCCGTAGTGGATGACGTCCTCGTCGGCGAACGTCTTCTTGAGCGTAGCGGCCTTCACGGGATCGATGTCGCCGATGAGGTCGGCGATCGTGACGTCCGGCGTCGCGAGCTTCTCGCGGTAGCGCGCCGCGCGCGGCAGCCAGGCGACGGGCAGGTCGTTTCCGGCGCTCGCGGCCATGCGGCGGCCGTAAGCGGAGAACGGCGCGAACGGCGATTCGTTCAGCTCCGAGCCCGCGATCACGGGGATCTCCTCGTCGAGGAGGTTGACGAGCGCGCGCAGAAGGCGCGTCTTCGCCTGGCCGCGCAAGCCGAGGAGAATGATGTCGTGGCGCGCGAGAATCGCGTTCTGGAGCGCGGGCAGGACCGTCTTCTCGTAGCCGAGAATGCCGGGAAAGACGTTCTCGCCCTTCTTCAGCTTCGCGATGAGGTTGTCCCGCACCTCGTCCTTGACGGTCTTCGGTCCGTAGCCTTCCGCGATCAGCTCACTGAGGGTCGTTGGACGTTCGGTCATGAGACTCCCTTGCTGAAGCTTACGGGATGGAGTGCCGACGAACCGTCAGCGGTTGCGGCCCAGTCACCCGGGCGAGAACTCGCGCACCGGATCGCCCGGCGGGACCACGGGCACGAGCGGGATGGACTTCGACGCGAACCGCGCGCCGAGCGCCTCCATCCGCTTTTTCGACCAGCCCGCGAACGTGTCTTCGATCGTTCCGTCCGGCGCGAGAAGGACGATGAGCGGTACCGATTCGACGTCGAACGCATTCGACGCGACGAACGTGGGCTCGGGATCGAGCAGGAGATCGAACGTCGCGCCGCCGTTCGCTGCGTAGTACGCGCGGCTCGACGCCGCGTCGTCCTGCGAGACCCCCACGACGTGCACGGATTTCCCGCCATAAGCTTCGTGAAGGCGCTGCAGGTATGGCCAGGCCAGCCGGCAGACGGGGCAGCTCGTCTTGAAGAACGCGAGGAGAACGGGAAGATCGTTTCCCGCCGCGACGACGTCTCTCGTCGAGAGGGAGCCGCCCTTCGGAGTTCGGAACCGGGCGTTGGGCGCGGCGAATCCTGCCGGAAATTCCATGCCGGGAGTGTATCCGGAGAGGAGGCGCCGGGGCCTCAGTTCGCGTCGCCGGGCGTTCCCGCGGGAACGGGCGGCGCGCCGGTCGTCGCGTCGGCGACGCGCAGCGAGACGGCCTTCGCACCGTCGGCCGTCGGCCGATAGCGCGCGACGACGTGGTCTTTCGGCTTCAGCTCGGCGAACGTGGAAGGCTGCTTTCCCCGGATGACGGGCACGTCGGGCGCGACGGCAATGGCGATCGTCTCGCGGGTCGCGGGCTTGCCCTTGACCAACGTGGACTTCACCGACTCGCGCACCAGGACGAGGCGCGAGGGGAAGTCGACCCACACGATCTCGCCCACTATCGTCTTCGAGGCTACTGCCGCTACTGTCGACGCGGACTTCGCCGCCGCGGAGGGAGGCGCGGCCCCGGGCTTTGGGGCGTCCTCGGGAGCGATGAGCAGTGCCAGAAGGAGGACGAGGGCAAACATCGCTCGTTGTACGTGCATGAGCCGTGCCGGGTTTGGCGGAAGACACCGCACCGCACTTTGGGACGAAAACGCTGTCCTTTAGAGGCTTGCGGCCCGTCTCGGCCCATCTCGGGGAGCTTTTCGCGGGCCGCGCGTGCGCATCTGCCCCATTCAGTCGACGGGGGACGTCCAAATGGAATGATTGAGGTCGCCTCAGGCCGGCTTCTTGAGCCCGAACTTCTCGAGACGGTACTGGAGCGTGCGGTACGTCAGGCCGAGGAGGCGGGCCGCCCGCGCGATGACCCAGCCGGATTTCTCCATCGCCTGGACGATGAGCTGGCGCTCGAATTCCTCGATGTCGATTCCCTCTACGGGAATGTCGAAGCCGTACGGCCGCGCGGAGGGCGCGGTGCGGAGGCGCACGTCCGCGGGGAGGTCCTCCGGCCGGATCGTGTTCCCTTCTGAGAGGAGCACCGCGCGCTCGACGAGGCTCTCCAGCTGGCGCACGTTGCCGGGCCACGGATGCCGCACGAGAAGCTCCATCGCCTCGGGAGAGACCGTGGTCACGGCCGTGCCGTGCGACGCGTTCGCCTTGTCGAGGAAGCGGCTCACGAGGGCCTTGATGTCGGAGGCGCGCTCTCGGAGCGGCGGCAGGTCGACGGGAATCACGTTGAGGCGATAGAAGAGGTCCTCGCGGAAATGGCCCGTCTTCATCATCCCCTCGAGGTCGCGGTTCGTGGCCGCGACGATGCGCACGTCCACGGGGATCGTCTCCGTGCCGCCCACGCGCTTGACCTCTTTTTCCTGCAGCGCGCGCAGGATCTTTCCCTGAAGCGGCAGGGTGAGATCCCCGATCTCGTCGAGAAACAGGGTCGAGCCGCTGGCCGCCTCGACGAGCCCGATCTTTCTCGCGTCAGCACCCGTGAACGAGCCCCTCTCATGGCCGAAGAGCTCGCTTTCGAGGAGGTTCTCCGGAATGGCCGCGCAGTTCAGCGCGAAGAAGGGTTTGGCGGAGCGAAGCGAGCGCGCGTGAATCGCGCGGGCGACGAGCTCTTTGCCCGTGCCGGATTCGCCGCGGATCAGGATCGTGGAATTGGTCGGGGCGATCTTCTCCACGAGTCGGAACACGTCGCGCATCGGCGCGCTCTCGCCGACGATGGCCTCGAGCCCGTCGTTCTTCAGGCGCCGCTCGAGGCGGAGATTCTTCTCGGCGAGCCGGAACGCCTCGACGGCGCGCTCCACGCGGAAGAGCAGCTCGTCGGCGACGACGGGCTTCGACATGTAGTCGAACGCACCGAGACGGTGCGCCTCGCGCGCGCGCTCGACCGAGCCGTGCGCCGTCACGAGAATGACCTTCGGCGCGAGCGGCCCGTCGGCCAGAGAGCTCAGGCTCTTCACCACGTCCATGCCGGTGAGGCCCGGCATCTTGAGGTCGGTGAGAACGACTTCGGGCCGGATCTCGGCCGCCTTCGCGAGCGCCTCGCGCCCGTCCGCGGCGGCGGTGACCTTGTATCCTTCGTCTTCGAGGATCAAGGCGAGGGACTCGCGCTGATGCTTCTCGTCGTCGACGACGAGGAGGGTGGCCTTCGGTTCTTTGGTGTTCACGGTGCTCACGGGGAGAGATTACCCCTGAGGCCCGTCAGCCGCCCGCGGGCAGGGAGACGCGGAAGAGGGCCCCGGGGCGTCCGTCACCGCGAGGGCCCGCCGTGACCCTTCCGCCGTGCTCCTCGACGATTCGCTTGACCATCGCGAGGCCGAGACCCACGCCCCCCTCCTTGTTCGAGAAATAGGGGTCGAAGAGGCGCGGGAGGTCGGCCTCGGGAATCCCGGGTCCCCCGTCTTCGACGGAGAGGACGAGGCGCCGGCCGGACTCCTCGATCCCGCTCTCGGCCGAGAGACTCACGCGCAGGAGGCCGCCGTGCCGTTCCATCGCCTGAATGCCGTTCTGCACGAGGTTCCAGATTGAGGACTTGAGGAGGTTTGGGTCCGCCCGGAGGAGCGGCACCGCGTCCGGAATGTCTTCCTCGATCGTGACGTGGGCCTGCACCGCCGTCTCGGCGAGGTCCGAGAGCGTGTGACGCACGAGAGCGGCGAGGTCCGTCGGCGCGAACGCGAGGGTGAGGGGCCGCCCGTATGCGAGGAAGTTGTTGATGAGGATAGCGAGGCGGTCGATCTCCTCGCGAAGCGCCTCGATGCGCGCGCCGTACTCGGCCGCGGCGGCCTCGTCGCTTGGGCGGTGACGGCGCCTCAGGACGTCGAGCCCGAGGGACAGGGCGTTCAGGGGGTTCTTGATCTCGTGTGCGAGGCCGGAAGCGAGGTGGCCGATCTCGGCACGCTTCTCGGCGCCCGCGAGGCGCACCTCGAGCTCCTGTCTCTCCCGCAGCTTCTCCGTCATGTAGTTGAAGGTGGAGGCCAGCCGCCCGATCTCGTCGTCGCGGTCGACCGGCACGGTCACGTCGAGCCGCCCTTCGGCCACCTGGGCCGCGCCGTCGGCGAGCGCGTCGAGGGGACGCGTCGCGTTGCGCGTGAGGACGAGCATGACCGCGAGGCCGAGCGCGAAGACGCCGAGGAGCGCGAAGAGGCGCTTCCGGAAGTTGTCCGCGAGCTGGGCGCGGATGTTCTCGAGGTTGTAGGCGATCTCCACGTGCCCGCGGAGGTGGCCGTCGATGACGATCGGCACCACGAGGTTCCGGTTCGTGGGTCCCGAGCCGATGACGCCGGAGATCACGATGTCCTTCGGGCTCGGCGTTTTCCTCGGACGCCGGGCTGCGGTTCCCGGGGGCGCGGCGTCGGTCAGGGGCCGTCCCGATTCGTCCGCGACCTTGATGTTCTGGAGGCCCCGGGCGCGGAGCGCCGCCGTGTAGTCCTCGAGCACCTTCGGGTCTTTCCAGCCCTCGGGGCCGATCTGCGTCGTGGCGACTTCGATGGCCTTCGCGATTGCCTGGTAGGAGCCGTCCGCCTCGTTGAGCGTCTCGTCGCGGGTCCGGAAGTAGACGAGCGTCTGCGCGATCGCGGCGAGCACGAGAATGCCGGCCCACGTCAGGCCGAGGCGCGTGGAGAGCCGGATTCCCCGGACGCGGGAGCCGCCGATCACGCGCGCCTCATGGGATGTTGAAAGAACGCCACGTGAAGTAGAGGCCGAAAACGACGAGCAGCACGCCGGCGACGATCGTCGAACGGGACACCCACGCGCCCGCGCGGGAACGCCAGCGCTCGACCAGCTCGATGAGGAGCACGAACCACGAGAAGACGCCGAGGCCCACGCCGAGCGCGAAGCCGCCGGCCCCGGCCGCCGTGGGCACGAACAGCCGGTGTCCGACGAGGAAGGAGATGAAGAGCGTCCAGTTCACGAAGAGTGCCGGGTTCGCCGCCCCCTGCAGGAGGCCCGTCAGCACGGGAAACCGAGAGAATCCCTCGCGCGTGTCGGCCGGGCGAGGCGTGAATTGAAGGCGCGACGTTTCGGGGTCCGTCCGTTCCGCATCGCGCCGAGCGTCCACGAGGAGGAGCTTCGCACCGTAACCCACGAGGAAAACGGCGAGCGTCCCGCGCACCCACGGGTTCGTCACGACCTTCTCGAGTATCCAGCCGAGGCCGAGCCCGATGAGAGCGCAGATGAACGTGTCCACGGTCGCGCCGCCTAAGGCGACGCGGTAGGCGTCCCGTTTCTCGCCCTGAAGGCTCTTTCTCAGGCATGTGACATTGAGCGGGCCGGGCGGAATCGCGCCGATGAACCCGGCGAGAAAGCCCATCACCAGGGCCAGCGGGAAAGCCGCCACGGGTTCCTATCCTCTCACGGCCCGTTTGCGGCTCCCGCCGCCGGGGCGTACAGTGCCCGCGTGAGACGATTTCTCGTTTGCGCCGCCGCGGTCCTCTTCCTCGTCCTTTCGGGCATCCCCGCGCGCGGTGAGGAGCGCCTGGAGTTCGAGCCGAAAGTGGGTGCCGTGGGCGGGCGGGTCGTCGTCAAGGCGGGCGTACCCGCGGGCGCGCAGCTCCTGATCGGAGGGAAGCCGGTGGGGGTCGTGAAGGAAGCCGACGGCGTTTCGGCTTTCATCGTGCCGCCCGGCCTTTCGAGCAGCGCGTTCCTCGAAATTGTGAGCGGAGGCAGGACGATTTCGAAGAGCGCGGTGCCGTTCATCATTTCCGGCGCGTCGCTGGCGGCGCCGCCGAAGCTCATCGGCCTCAAGGAGGCGATCGACGTCTTCGGCTATTCCGACCCGCGCCCCACGGGCGGAGAAAAGCCCGAGCCGAAAGCGCGTCCCGTCCTGAAGCTGGACGATGACGAAATCCTCACGATCGGCGAGCCCGCACCCTACCGGCTGGGGCCCGCGGTCGAGAGCGGCGATCTCGCGACCGCGGGCAAGACCGGCATGTCGGGCACGGGCCTTCTCATCACGGCGCGGCCGCCGAAGAAAAAGACTCCCGTTCCCCTTCCTCCTCCTCCGCCTCAGGACTGAGCGGACTGAGCGCTCTGAGCGCTCTCTCTCCCGTCTCTCCGGCGAGTGTCCCGTTTGCCTCGAGGGCTTCCCGGAGCACCGTTCCCACGGACCCGTGTTCCAGCAGAAACGCGTCGTGGCCATGCGGTGAGACGATCGTGCGCAGCTCGGCGCCCGCGGCGCGCGCCCAGCGGCGCACCTCCTCCTCGGGATAAAGAACGTCGCTCGTGATGCCCACGGCGGCGAGGCGTCCTCGAAACACGGAGAGCGCGGCGGCCGCGCCGCCGCGGCCGCGGCCGACGTCGTGCGCGTCCATCGCGTCGAGAAGCGCGAGATAGCTCTGCACTTCGAAGCGCGCGACGAGCTTGGCGCCGTGATGCGTCAGGTATGACTGGATCGCGAACGTCTCTCCTTCGCCCGGGAGGCGTTGGAACCGGTTCTCGAGCTCCGCCGGAGACCGGTACGTCAGCATCCCGACCATGCGCGCGACGGCGAGGCCCGCGGCGGGGCCCGCGGCCTCGATCGCCTGGCGCTGGACGTGGTTCCAGCCGATCGCCCACGCGGAGTGCGCCGCGGGCGCCGCGAAGACGACCGCGCGCGAGGTGCGCTCCGGAAAGGAAGCCACCCATTCGAGAGTAACCATCCCCCCAAGGGAACCTCCCGTGACGAGTGCAGCTCGTTCGACACGAAGTTCGGAAAGAAGAACTTCTGCGAGAAATGCCTGGTCGCGCGTCGTGATCGTGGGGTGCGCGCCGGCGATCCGACCCTTTCTAGGAATTCTTTCGAAAGTCGTGCCATAGCACGAGCCCAACAGGTTGGGGCAAAGCACGGCCCACTTGTTCGTGTCGATCGCCTTGCCCGGTCCGATGACACTTCCTTTCCATCCGCCGAGAGTCTCGGGCGACCCCGTGAGCGAGTGGAACACGAGGACGAGGTTGTCGCGGCGCGCGTTCAGCGCGCCCTCGAGGACGTACGCCTGGCGCACGTCCCGCAGGATTTCCCCGGACTCGAGCGCGAAACGAGGGGTGATGTGTACGCGCGGGGCGGTCACGTTCGCACCGCCTTTCCGAGCGCGACGTCGAGGGCGAGGCCGAGGTCCGCTGTCAGGTCGCGCGCGTCCTCGATGCCGACGGAGAGGCGGATGAGATCGGCCGTCACCCCGGCGCGCAGGCGATTTTCGGCCGTGAGCTGTTGGTGTGTCGTGGACCACGGGTGGATGACGAGGCTCTTGGCGTCGCCCACGTTCGCGACGAGGGAGAAGAGCTTCAGGCTCGCGATCAGCTTCTTCGCCTCTTCTTCGCCGCCCTTCACGCCGAACGTCAGGACGCCGCCGAAACCGCCTTCGAGATAACGGGTCGCGGGTTCGTGCGCCGGATGCGAGGGCAGGCCGGGGTACCGCACCCACGAGACGGCGGGATGCCCCTCGAGGAAGCGTGCGACCGTGAGCGCGTTCTCGCTGTGGCGCTGGATGCGGAGATGGAGCGATTCGAGACCCTGGAGGAACAGGAACGAGTTGAAGGGCGACAGCGACGCGCCGAGGTCGCGCAGGAGGACGACGCGGAGGCGGATCGCGAAGGCCGCCGCGCCGAAGGCGTCTGCGAACGAGAGGCCGTGGTACGCAGGCTCGGGGTCCTTGAAGAAGGCCTTGAAGCGGGGATTCGTTCCCCAGTCGAACTTCCCGCCGTCCACGACCGCGCCGCCGATGGCCGTCCCGTGGCCGCCGATCCATTTCGTGGCCGAGTGGAGGACGACGTCCGCTCCATGCTCGATCGGGCGGCAGAGGAGCGGTGTCGCGAACGTGTTGTCGACGACGAGCGGCACGCCCGCGTCGTGGGCGACCTTCGCGAGGGCCGTAAAGTCGGGCACATCGAGGTTGGGATTGCCGATCGTCTCGACGTAGACGGCGCGCGTCGTGTCGTCGATCGCGGTGGCGACCTTGCGCGGGTCGTTCGCGTCCACGAACTTCGTCCGGATGCCGAGGCGGGGCAGCGTGTGCTGGAAGAGCGTGAACGTGCCGCCATAGAGCGCCGACGACGAGACGAGCGAGTCGCCCGCCTGCGCGAGGTTCAGGATGGCGAGTGTCTGGGCGGCCTGACCGGATGCCGTCGCGACCGCCGCGACGCCCCCTTCGAGCGCCGCGAGGCGGCGCTCGAAGACGTCGTTAGTGGGGTTCATGATGCGCGTGTAGATGTTCCCGAATTCGCGGAGGCCGAAGAGGCTCGCGGCGTGCTCGGGACTGTTGAACACGTAGGACGTCGTCGCGTAGATCGGCACGGCCCGCGCGTTCGTGGCGGAGTCGGCGGTCTCCTGCGCGGCGTGCACGGCGAGGGTCCCGGGGTGGTAGCGGGGTTTCGGTTCGGTGGTGGTCGACATGGACTTCTCCCTTTGGTTCATCTGCTTCGTTCGTCTCGGTCTTGCAGGCACAAAAAAAACCGGCCCTCTCGCGTGAGAGGGCCGGTTGGGGAATCCGATGAGCGTGTGCTCTCGGTTCGCCTGGATTCGCGGGGTCTAGGTCGGTTGTGTCCTCGACCTCGCGAAGCCGCCGTCCGTCTCCCGCAGGGGAGCGCCGGACATCGAACACATGGACATGCGAATTCGAACCGCAGCGACCTTGACGTCACTGGTCGCGTTCAGGCAGACGAGGGTGGGGCGGTTCGACATGTTCGAGCGACCTTAGAGACGTCGGATCAATTGGTCAAGAGGATTAATAGTTGAAGGTGACTTTCAGTAGCGGTCGCGGCTACCGCCGCCGCCGCCCGTGCGGGGCTCCTGCGGGCGCGCCTCGTTGACGCGGAGGGCGCGGCCCTCGAGCTCCTGGCCGTTCAGGGCGCCCATGGCCTTCTGCCCGTCGGCATCGGACATCTCGACGAAGCCGAATCCCTTGGACTGGCCGGTGTCGCGGTCCGAGATGACGCGGACCGACTCGACGGCACCGTACGCCTCGAAGATGGAACGGAGCGAGTTGTCGTTGACGGAGTAGGAGAGGTTTCCGACGTAGAGCTTCATGGAATGAGAATCCTTCGCAACTGATGCGATCTGGTAGGGCTTCTCGCGTCGTTCAGGCGGGAAGCGGGTTCGGGAGATGGTGAAAACGAAACTAAGGAATTTCATCATGCTCGGGAAGCCAAAGTCAAATTGAAATCGGCCCGCCGGGAACTTCCAGCCGTCTTCGGGGTCGAACCGGTGAGGAGACCGATGAGATGCCTGCCCGGATTCTCGCCTTCGACGCCTCTCGAGGCGAGGAATCGCATGTGAGAATGGTCGCCGTGACACCCATGGCGGCCTCGGCGCACCACCATCCGGGCGAGCGCGACTGGCCCGGAGACGAGATCGCCCTCAGCCGGTTTCTTTCGGGCGACGTCCTCGGGTTCGAGCAGATCGTGCGCTACTACGGGGCGATGGTCTTCTCTCTCGCGGCGCGCCTCGTCGGCCCCGCGGATGCGGAAGACGTCGTGCAGGAGACGTTCCTGCGCGCCTACCACGGGCTCGGGAAATTTCGTGGCGAGTCGAGCCTGAAGACGTGGCTCTACGCGATCGCGCTGAACCGCGCGCGCGCCCGCATGGGAACGCTCGGGCGGCTGCGCGCGATGTTCGTCCCGGGCCGTTCCCGCGAAGACGACCCCTTCGCGAGCCTGGACGACGCGGCCGACCCCGCCGCCAGCCCCGAGGAAAACGCCGTCCTCAAGGAGCGCCGCGTGCGCCTTCGCGGGGCGATCCGCGCGCTGCCCGAGGAATTCCGCGCCGCCGTGATCCTGCGCGACCTCGAGGGGCTTTCGTACGAAGAAGTCGCCGAAGTGCTCGGAGTTCCGATCGGAACCATACGCAGCCGTCTCGCGCGCGGCCGCGCGCTTCTCAAGGAGAAACTCTCGTGAGCGCCCGCCCGTCCGTCCCCCGCCTCGAAGGCGAGGAGCTCGACCTCCTGATTTCCCGTGCTCTCGACGGCGACCTCTCGCCGGAGGAGACGCGCGATCTCGAAACCGTCCTCGCGAACGACCCCGCCGCCCGACGGCGGAAGGAAGAGCTGGCCGGCCTCGTGGCGGAGGCACGCGCCCTCCCCGCGCCCGCGCCGCCCTTCGCCCTCTCGACCCGCGTGAACTCGAACGTGTCCGAGAAGACCGCGCGCGGCGGATCGATCTTCCATCGGTTCGGTTTTTACCCGCCGCCCGGGATGGCGATCGGCGCGATGGTGGTCCTGGGGGTCGTGGCCGTCGCGATCACCGTGATGAATCCGGCGCCGAAGCGGATCGCCCCGACCATCGCGCAGCGGGCCGACGGACCGGTCGACGTGTTTTTCCAGGAAGGTGCGCGCGCGAAGGACGCCGCGAAAAAGGCGGCGCCTGCTCCCAGTGAGTCCGTTGCCGCCAGGATCGCGTCGAAGGAAACGGCGCGGGACCGGGGCGCGGCCGCTCCGTCCGCTCCGGCATCCGAACCGTCCTCGGCCCCGGCCCCGGCCTCGATCCTCGAGGCGAGGCCGGCCGTGGTTGTCGCGTCGGTCGCTGCTTCGAACGAGCCCGTCCTCTCCGCCGCGTCCCCGCAGGCGGCCGGAGGCATTGCTCCCGCAAGCCCCGCGACTCCGGCTCCCGCCGCACGGGCGATGCGGTCCGCGGAAGTCCGGTCCTGGTCGATCGCGATTCGGGGCGAAGGCGCGCGACGATGGATGCTGCGCCGTGCTCCCGAAAGCCGGCCCTCGGCGGCGTCGGCTCCGGCCTCGTCGTTCCGCGTCACGCTCGACGCGGAGGGCCGCGTCACCGCGGTGCGGGCGCTCGACGCCCGCGCCGTCCAGCCCGCGCTCCTCGAGTTCGTGCGCGGACTCGTCTTCGCCCCCGTGGGAAGCGTCGCGGGGAACGCCGTGGGGAGCGTGGCCGACGGGTTCGCCGGCGAGCAGAAGGCGAAGGACGAGCGCACGGACGCGCTCTCCGAGAAGAAAACGGACAAGACTGCCGAGAATTCGTCCGAGATCGAGATCGAGATTTCGGCGCGCTGAGGCGGCCGACTTCCCCCAAATTTGACGCGGCTCCCGCCCCTCTCTACACTCCCGTTTCCTTCGGAAGCGAGCCGAAGTAGCTCAGTTGGTAGAGCAACTGATTCGTAATCAGTAGGTCCCCAGTTCAAGTCTGGGCTTCGGCTCCATCTTTTGTTGACCTAAACCCCGCAAACCCCTATAGTTACAGGCGAACACAGGGTCGCAGGCGTTGATCGGCCGCGCGCCCCGTTTACCGCCGGTCGGGCAAGGGGCGGGCAAGGTAAACCCGACGGTGCGACCGACTGATCTTCCTTGCCCATGGGGGAAGGAATGGATCAGTCGCCGGGATTCAAAATCACGCGTCGAGCACTCGACGGGCTCGGTCCCGATGTTCGCTCCATCCGAGGCATGTGGCACTCGGACCGCGAACTGAAGGGCTTCTACCTTCTCGCGTACCCGCGGCAACTGTCTTTCTTCGTGCGGTACCGGGTCGACGGCCAGCGACGCACTGTGAAGCTCGGCGACTACCCCGCCGTCTCGCCAGAGGACGCTCGTAGAGCAGCTTTGGCGGTTCTTGGGGGAGCTGCACGGGGCGAGGACGAGGCCGCCAGGCGCAGAGAGGCACGCGAGGCGGCATCCGCAAGTGCCCAGCGAATCTCGTTCGCGAAGTGGCGGGAGGAGTACGTGAGGGATTCGGCACGGCGCCTCAAGTCGACGCGGGACCCCGAGCGGTACATGGCGATGGCCGGAGCCCAATGGGATCGCCGTCCGCTCGCTGAGATCACAACGAGAGACGTCGAGACACTCCGGAATCGAATCGCGCAGCGCGGTTCAACCCAGGCGAACCGGTGGCTGGCGAACGTACGCGCCTCCCTCACTCACGCCGTTCGCCTCGGGCTCATCGAGAAGAACCCGGCTGCGTTCGTGCCGCTCCTGCGCGAGAACGCGCCGAGGAGTCGGACGCTGACAGCGGGTGAGGAGACTCGGATCCGCGAGGCGATCGCGAGCTACGAGGACCCGTTCCTTCGGGTTGCCTTCACACTTCTCCTCGACACCGGAGCGAGACTCAGCGAGATCCTCAGGGCCAGGCGCGAGGACTTCGATCTGGACCCGAACGATCACTCTGGAATCTGGCGAATCCCCTCACCGAAGGCAGGGAGGCCCCAGGCCGTACCGATCCTGCCCGCCGTTGGTGCCGTGATTGCTGCGACGCCCCAGCTCGACGACGGGCCCTGGCTCGTCCCGGGCCGGAACGCGGACGTTCATCGCACCGACCTTAAGAAACCGTGGGCTGCGATCAAGGTGGCGGCAAGACTCGGTCCCGACGTTCGGCTTCACGACGTCCGACGGACGTTCGGTTTGAGAGTCACACGCGCGAGTGGCATCTTTGCGGCGTCGAAGCTCCTGAGGCATTCCGACTCTCGTGTGACCGAGCGCGTCTATGCGCCCCTATCAGTAGAGGATCTTCGGGGATTCGCGGAGGAATCAGCGAAGGTCGTATCCCTGCGGGGGCGGGGCCGAAACCGGAGGAGAGTCTGATGAGCAGACAGAATCAAAGCCGGCCGACTCCGCGTCACCGGAACGCATCGTTCGAGCTTGAGGTTGACTTCAACACGCTCCAGCGTGAAGCAGAGCAAGACGTCCTCAATTACATGCGGCGAAAGCGCTGGATAGCGAGTGAGCGCTCAACCCTCTCAACCGAGGGGGCATACAGCGTTCTGCTCAAGCACTTCCCCGAGATCATTGAGACCGTTCCAAATGCACTCTGGAGCCGAAGCGTCTACCGCACTCTTCTCTTGGCTCTACAGATCGTGCAGCACCCCTACATGCGACTCGAGCCAGAAACCGGTCCAGTTACTGACCTGATCCTGCTGGCAGATCAGGCGAGCCGGCTGCCCGCTCGGCTGAGGCCTTTCATCCGGAGGGGCCATCAGGTCGTCGCAGACGCCTCCCCTGCGCTTAAAGCAGCCTCGGTTCTTCTCAATAGACCGCACATTCGCAAGACCATCCGCAGAGATCTCGATGCCCTGATCAAGAAGCGAGCTCACGACTCAAACAGAAAACTCCAACAAGTCCTGGATGAGGTGGCGGAACTTCTAGGATTCCAAGGAGGCGACGCCGTCGCCTCAAACGACCGGACCAGACGTGCCAATGCTCTGGAAGGCATGCTTCGAAGGGGCCGAACGCGTCGCACGTAGCTGGCGCATTCTTCCTCCTCGGTATCCTACGCACCTGGGCGCTCGGCGACATCGCTCAATGGACTGACAGCCGGCTCAGTCGAACTGACAATCCTGCCAGAAGTCAGCGAATAGGACCAGGAACACCAGTGGAACTCGGGCCCCTACTCGTGCAGACCAAAGAACATTCACCGGTCCCTCCTCATGAGGCCACGAGACATCGTGTAGCCTGCGCTCGTCACCTGCAGAAACGGTTCGCCTGGCAACCAGATCCGCTACTTTCGCATGCACCTTGACGTGCCAATTCCGCAAAGAGACAACTCGCTCACAACGTCGTAATCACAGTGACAACACGGTCGTGGCACTCTAACGTCGCTCCCGGACACGTCGGCCTCACAGACGAGGCACCGGGGGGCGAGATGACGAGACTCTTAAGTAGCAGTGAATACGCGACAAGGATGGGAATCCGTCCCCAGACCGCGAGACGCCAGCGTATGACTGGGCGCGGTCCGCGCTTCCTCCGCCTCGGTAACGGGCCGAATGGGCGGGTCTTCTACAAGGAGGAGGACGTACTCCGCTGGCTCGCTGACCAGAGGACGTTCGGCAGCACCCTCGAGGAGAAGCAGGGCCGCTCTGGGGATGGCAACCACAAAGTCCTTTCGAGTCGGGAGACCCGGGCCTCTCGCGACGCGGTTTCCGACAAGGGCGACGCGAAGCCGGAGGGCTGCAGCGAAGGGATTGAAGCGACGAACACCGAACACAACCACTCTCCGTCCGTCAGGTCGGACGGTTGAGATCAGACATCCGCTCGAGAGAGCACTGACAAAAGGGGAGAAGACAATGATGAGAAACGAAAGCATACCGCGGCAGGCCGCATTAACATCTTCTGAGTGCGAAGGCCACGAATACAAGCAGTTGTTCTTGGCCGCCTGCGTGGTTGAGTCATGGATCTACCACATGACCGATAACGGCGAGCCGAATGAGTGTGTGATGTGCGGAACATGTCACGGGGCTGATAGGGGGGTTCTCCTGACGAAGGCATTTGTGCGCGGCACGATTAGAGAGCTGGATTTGATGTTATGGGAGGTGCAGGGAAAAGAGCCTAGTACGAGATGGTCCGCATTCAATCTGCTTCGGTACAACGACCAATACTTGAATATGCCCGAGAAGAATCCGCGGTTCTGCTGCGAGCGGTGTTTCGCGTACACCATGGATTCGATGAGAGCATTGGTGGCAGAAGTACGGAAGATCAGTTTTGACGAAGCGACACGCCTGTTGGAAACGATGTAGCTCGCGATACGGCGGCGGGCCGGTAAGAACGCAGCCCGGAACTGAAGACAAAGTGGGCATCGGGGGTAGACCCCGCTCCTCACGAAGATAGGAGATTGACCTTGAGGAACGATGGAAAGGTAGTGCACGAGGGGGAGTTGCAACCCATTGATGAAGGGAGCCATAGATACAGGCACCTGTTCCTGGCGGCGTGTGTGATCGAGTTCTGGGTCAGCCGTTTAAGCCATCTCGGAGAACTGGACGAATGCCTGGTGTGCGGTGCTTGCAGGAAGTGCAACAAAGGCTCCCTGGTCAGCGCCTCGATCATGTTAGACGCAATTAAGGCGTTCGATTCAATGTTGTGGGAACTGCCGTTGAAGCACGCAGCATCACAGTGGTCGATGGAGAACATGCTGTGCTTTAACGAGCGTTACTGGCAGATGCGCCAGGGCAATGAGCGGTGGTGCTGTCAAGAGTGTTTGATGTACACACGAGACGCGATGGTAGAGCTGATCGCCGAGGTGCAGAACGTCTCTCATGTTGAGGCGCGCGCGGTGCTGGAGTCGATCAAACACGAGTAAAGCGCGTTTAAGGAGGCTGAAGGTCATGAGTGAAGAAAGCTACGACGCCCATAAGTACCGCCTGTCGCAGGCCGAGGAACTCTTGAGGAGCCTCGGCTACCGAGAGGTTCCGACACCAGACGGGACAGTGTGGGAGAGGGCAGAGGATGACGCAGTCGAGTCGGCACGCGGCGGGGGCGGGCCAGAGGAAAAACTCTTCGTCGGTCATGTCCATGTCGAAATTCGCGCAGACGCAGACGGGGCGCACGTCATGTCGTTTAGCTGGGACTGGAACGAGGCTCTCCTCGCGCAAAGCACGGCCGCCCAGATCATTCGCCATGAGATGTCGGACAAGTGGACGCTGGACTTCGCGGAGACGCTCACGAACGCCGGTTTCGCGGGGTTCTACCGGATCTACTTCTACGTGACGAACACGGCAGACGGTCGACGGGTCGATATCCTCTCAGGCGCGTCCGGCTGCAAGGTGATGGCAGAGAGGTTTCCGGCCCCAACGTCATTCACGCCGTCGTGACCCAAGAGGTTTTCGGCCCCACGAAGGTTACTTGTGAATGGTCCCAGAGCGTTATCGGCGGCGGCCCCGTTACGTTTGACATGACCGAGTGTGACGGCCCTGTCGAGGAGGGCGCTGCTGTGAACGACAAGGGACAGGCCGTGGCCGGGCCGAGAGTGCCGGGCGGGAGGAAGCCTTGAATCCAAGGCGGCGCGCTGAAGGTGGTGCTAGGAAGTTCATCTTAACAACGTAACGAGCCGTTTCGAGAAGAGTGAGCACCGGGGGTAATCCCTGCTTCTCACGAAAACTGGAAGTCCTCGGTTGAGTTCGCTCGGGCACTCCCAGCAGCAGTAAGTGCGAACGCGCAACCAGTGAACACTACGGAAGGACGTTTCCATGAATATTCCATTCGACGGCTCGGATCTCTCGGAGGTCAGCGTCAGTAACTTTCTCGGTGATCTGTCCTGTGGAACGAACGCGCTGGATTTCGCGCTGTTCTACGCTGGACGGGGCATGGCGGTCCTGCCGGTCTTCGAGCCTCTCCCCGACGGGCTCTGCGCCTGTGGGACGCCCGACTGCAACGACGTAGGGAAGCACCCGAGGATTGCCGGAGGGTTCCATTCAGCCACGACCGACCTTGATCTGATCCGCGAGTGGTGGGCGAAGTGGCCGAAAGCCAACGTCGCCATTGCCACGGGCGCGCAGAGCGGCGTAGTTGTGATCGATGTGGACCCTGACAGGGGTGGTCTTGAGGCGCTGGACGCGCTCGTGGCGGAAGCCGGACCGATTCCGGATTCTGCCTTCGTCCATACCGGCGGCGATGGCGTCCATTACTTTCTTCGTGTCCCCGACAGGCCGGTCAAGAGCCGGAACAACTTCCGCTCCGGGATCGACATTCGGGGCGATGGAGGCTACGTCGTCGTTCCGCCGAGTCTCCACAGGAGCGGGGGCAGGTACGAGTGGGTGACGCCCATGATCGCACTCCCGCCGATCCCCGGTCCTCTCCTCGACCTTCTTGCTCCCCCGCCGTCTTCGGAAGAGCGTCCTACTTCGACTTGTCAGGACTCCGAATCCACGAGCAGCGTTCTCGGCGGCGTCCCGCAGGGTCAACGTGACGAGAAGCTGTTCAAGTACGCCTGTCGCCTTCGCGGCATGAATCTCACTTTCGACGAGGCGAAGCGTCTCGTCCTCGAGGCCGCCGCGAACTGCACGCCTCCGTTCCCCGGGGCCGATGCAGTGAAGAAGCTCGATCAAGCGTTCAGGTATCCGCCGAACGCTAACGCTGGACCCGCGTCGCCAGATGCCCGTGCGGCAGAAGCCGAACCCTCGGCCCCTGACGAAGCCTTCACTGCCGAAGAACTCATGGAAATGGACCTGCCGGAGCCGCTCGAAGTCGTTCAGACTCTAGTTTCCGAAGGCTTGTCGCTGTTTTGTGGTGGGCCTAAGAAGGGGAAAAGCTGGCTGTCTTTGTCCATCACTCTGGCGGTTGCCTCCGGGCAATCGATGTTCGGATGCCTCCGGACGGAGCAGGGCGAGATTCTCCACCTTGCTCTTGAGGACGGACCTCGACGCCTCAAGAAACGTCTGCGCATGTTGCTGGGTCCGGGCGGCGTCGTTCCGAGGGGGGTTCATTTCCGGACCCGCTGGCCGAAGCTCGACGAGGGTGGACTCGGAGGGTTGGATGCGTGGCTCACTGAACATCCGAGTGCGAAGCTCGTCGTGGTGGATACGTTGGCGCGGGTACGGAAGGCGGCGGCGAGGCATGGTACTCAATATGGCGACGACTACGCAGCCCTCGTACCCCTGAAAAGGCTCGGCGACAAGTTTGGAGTTGCGATTCTCGTCGTTCATCACACGCGCAAGGCTAAATCGGAGGACCCCTTCGAAACGATTTCCGGGACTCAGGGTCTTCTCGGCTGTG
>Ga0209385_1000036_pt1 | contig 45967 bp, 40 predicted proteins | sample NGEPerB_FD_184506 | JGI IMG/M metagenome (GOLD analysis project Ga0209385, IMG submission 184506) | Arctic peat soil microbial communities from the Barrow Environmental Observatory site, Barrow, Alaska, USA - NGEE PermafrostAB12-B... | ecosystem: Environmental > Terrestrial > Soil > Wetlands >... | reverse complement strand
CGGCGGATTCAATCGGTCAGAGCAACACCTCGAGTTGGAGGTGTGCACATGGGAAGACCGAAAGGTTGGACGACAGCAGTCACTGGGAGGCCCGCACAGCGGGTTCCGGGTCACCCCGGTCTGCGACGCGAGCACCGTCAGGCGTTCTGGTCTGCGATCGCTCGCGGGCTGAGGACCGAGGACGCGGCGGCTGAAGCCGGGATCTCGAGGGTTGCCGGAGCTCGGTTGTTCAACCAAGGTGGTGGGATGCCCACCGTCTCCCAGCTCCCCGTGTCGCGTCGCTTCCTGTCGTTTACCGAACGCGAGGACATCGCAGTGCATCGAGCGTCGGGGTGTGGCGTGCGCGAGATCGCGAGGCTGACGGGGCGCTCCCCGTCGACGATCTCGAGAGAGCTCCGCCGAAACGCCGCAACGCACCAGGGACGCCTCGCCTACCGCGCGTCGAGCGCACAGTGGCACGCCGACTGTCGGGCTCGACGACCGAAGGTCGCCAAGCTCGTGGCCAACGATGCGCTTCGCGACTACGTCCAGGCGCGCCTCTCGGGCGCGGTGCGTCGTCGCGACGGGACCCCCGTGGCGGGGCCGGCCGTCAACTGGCGAAAGAAGAAGGTGCGGCGCTATCAGGACCGCCGGTGGGCGCAGGCCTGGAGCCCCGAGCAGATCGCGCGGCGCTTGGAGGTCGATTTCCCCCATGATGTGTCCATGCGGATCAGTCACGAGGCGATCTACCAGTCTCTCTACGTCCAAGGGCGAGGCGCTCTCCAGCGCGAGCTCACCGCCTGTCTGCGCACCGGACGGGCGCTGCGCGTCCCGCGCGAGCGGCGCCGACGCACGTCCAGGGCCTACGTCCCTGCGGAGATCATGATCTCGGAGCGTCCCGCCGAGGTCGAGGACCGAGCGGTGCCCGGACACTGGGAGGGCGACCTCATCATGGGGCTCAACAGTTCAGCGATCGGCACGCTCGTCGAGCGCACGACGCGCTTCACGATGCTGCTGCACCTGCCCCAGATGGACGGACACTCGGAGGGACTGCACACCCTGCATGGGCCGCCGCTCGCGGGACATGGTGCAGAGGCGGTGCGCGACGCGATTGCAGAGTCGATCACGACGTTGCCCGTCCAGCTGCGCCGCTCGCTCACTTGGGATCAAGGCGTCGAGATGGCCCAGCACGCAAAGCTTCGCGTCGACACCGGCGTCGAGGTCTACTTCTGCGACCCACGCAGTCCCTGGCAACGCGGGACGAACGAGAACACGAACGGTCTGCTGCGCCAATACTTCCCGAAGGGAACGAACCTCGCGCGCTATGACGCAGAAGAGCTCAACGCCGTCGCCGCCGCTCTCAACGGACGACCACGGAAGACGCTCAATTGGAAGACGCCCGCCGAAGCACTCGACGAACTCCTAGTCTCAGTTCAGGCTGGTGTTGCGAGCACCCCTTGAACCCGGGGTCGGCCCTCCGACCGTTGCTCTGCGAAGAAAGTCTTCAGTCGTGGACGCAACTCGGTCCGTGAGGTGCCATTGACGACAATGGTATGCCACAGTGGGGCGTGGTCATCTTCCGCCGAATCGTTCTCCCTATCGCCCTAATTGGGGTTAGCGCCGCTGTTGCGACGCCGTCGTTTGCCGCGACGAGTGGCAAATCGATTCCTTGGGCGTCTCTCGGGGTTGTCCGACCCCTGCTCATCCAACCCTCAGGTTGGGGGAGCCCAATCGCTGCCCAGCCGAGAAGCGTGACCTTTGGGTGGTGCTCTCCAAAGGGCGTGGAGATAGCCTCAGGTAGCGGCCAAGTAACCGTGGTCCCAGTCAGCCCCGTAGGGCCGATGCTTCAGAGATCCCACGTGGCAATGGTTGGTTCGCCCGGAGGCTCGAAGGTCGTCGTAACGTGCGAGGATGTCGCGCTCGATCCGAGCCATCCGAAGACCGTCTACGTCGGCTTCGAAGCGAGTCAGGACGGATCGATTCCTCCGGTTTACAACGTTGCACTCGTAACTTCGAACATGGGAAGGAGCTGGCGATACGTGCCGCCGCCGCGCGGTAACACCCTGACGGACTTCGCCGGATTCATCGAGCGTCCGGGCGGCGTCGAGATGCTCTACTCACGCAACTACTTCTTCCCACTGAAGACGGGACAATCGGCCACTTTCTCGGCAGCAGCGTCATCGACTGGCGGGCAGTCGTGGACGGACGTGCACCTGGGCTGTCCGGCCGGAGCGCCCTGTGTGATCTTTGGCCCGCAGGCTCCCCAGGGAGCGTGTGGGATGTCGGAGTGGCAGCAGTCCGTACTCGTAGGCACTCCTGGACAAGGCACCGCGGCAATGCTGTGGCGCCCGGCCGGTGCTGTCACGGCAGTGAACCAATGCAGTAGCCAGCAGCTCGTGACCACGGTTTCCGGCGACGAATTCCTTGTCGATCGCAGCAGAGCAGACGCCCTCCTCTACACCCATGACGGTATTCATTGGACCACGGTGGCGCTCCCGAAGATCGATGGAGCACCAGTCGGGGGGAGATTCACCTCGTACGGACAGATGATGACGCTCGCAGCCAACGGGGCCCTCATTGCGGTCTCTGGTTCTCCACTCGCGACCGCCGAACGCCTTGAGATCCTGAAGCCAGGGTCAAACGCGTGGTGCGTCACAAGTGCATTACTGCCAGCGGCTACTCGACAAGACCCCGTTGCCGCCATCCAAACCAGCGAGTCGACGTTGATTGTGACTTTCCTTACGCCAATCACGACGGGCCGCGGGACTAAGGTGATGGCTCTAACTTTCCCGCTCTCATCGTTGCGGTGTCGAACCTGATTTCAGTGGTACGTCTCACAAAACACTTCGCTTTCTCCGCGGATTTCAACCTGAATCCGAGAGTGACCCGGGCTGAATAAGCATCCAGTCTGAGATTGCGATCATCATTCCACCGTCACGTATTCACGCGTCTAGTTTCAGCCTCCAGTGCAGGGTTGCACTCTTGTCGCGTCGGCCCCCGACTTCCTCATCCTGCGAGACACTCAAACACATACAAATATTGCGATTCACTGTCGTCCACGAGATGACGCAGTTTGCGAGTGCTGCGATAAACGGAACGTACCGCAAGTCCCCATATGTTGCAGAGCCGAGAATTGATTCAATCATCAATGGCGAGAGCTCAGGTCCTAACACGGCCACCTGACGCCGAATAGCCTTTTCTGAATTCCTCTACCCGCCACTGACGATGCAAACCACAGTTCCAGGACTCGGATCCTGACTCTTCTCCGTGAAGTAGTTCGTCGTGGTTTGAGGACAGTATTGCTGGTTAGTCTCTAGGGCGACAATCATTCCAAAGTGTGACACCGAACAGCTAACGACACTCGTGATGTAGTGCCCCTGAGAGGAAACACAATCACTCACCGCCCAGTGATTGTCGGCAGAACCTGTGTTAGCAGAACTGTGGGCAATCGCGATCACAGCGATCGATAGAACCACGCAGGCAATGTATATCCCTGACCGCAGGAAGATGCTCCTTCCTTGATACGAGGGCTCTGCTATCGGTCGAGCAACTCGATCTGTAGGCGGGCTCGGATCGTCAAGTCTGCTGAATTTCAGAATCGCTCCAGCGTTTCCTAGCACGGCAACGACATTGGCGAAGAACGAAATGATCCCTAACCACCCCAACACCAACGTTGAATTCTGCATATCGCGGGCTAGTTTCATGCCACAACCACGACAAGCTCGAACGGTGAAAACTGCATGCTTTCGAAGGAAGACCATGCCGACATTCCGTCGTAGCGTGGCAGTGACGACCGGGTGATACGCACAAAACATGCACTCATCTGCATTCGGTTGCCGCACGGCATAAGTTGACTCACCAGAAGTCTGCCATCCCACGCTACCGACCTGGTCATAGTGTTTGCGTGACTGTTCGTCAGCAAGCACTTCGTACGCCTCAGAAATCAAACTCATGTGAGTTGCGTAACTGGCCAAATCTGCGTCACCTTCATTTGAGTGGCGGTCCGGATGGAACTCTTTCGCTAATTCCCGGTACGCAATCCGGATTTGCTCTGGAGTCGCCGTTCGGCTCACACCCAGCACCGCGTAGTAGTCGTCGCTAGACCCCATCTATCCGTCTACCCCATATGCGGACCTCAGAACAATCGCAGTAAGCCTCTCCGCCACGGAAGTGTCGGGCGAAAGGAATCCGAGCACGCATTGCGGCGAAGCGTAAACGTTGTTGCAACGGTTATCCCGAAGCACTCCGCAAACCTCCCTTGTTGACTAGAACAGATTGAGGTCTAGCAGTTCGCAACTCAGTTTGCCACTGCACGACTTCCGTCGTTCTTTCGGTCACACGTCGCCATCCTCCAAATTCACGAAAATTGCGACGCGGCAAGATGACCGCGATCAAATTGTCAACCGTGGCCCAAGCAGTCAATCACGTCTCCCTCCATTGATTCACTTTGCGGTAATCCTTGACGTCTACTCCGCAAAAGTCCTTAGGTGGACCGCCGAATTCGAAATGTTCTCCTCGCGATCGCTATCTTGACCGCTTTCTCTCGACGCGACAAACTGCGCGAGACTTGACAACACATTTGCTGTCAATTGATTCCAACGCCAACCTTGGATGAGGAGGGCACGTGCGCTGAACTGCGGAGCCAACTGGAACATGGAAGCGTACAAGGCGGCCAAGGAGTACCTCGCGACGCAGCATTTCTCGAAGAGCGACCTCATCGGTCAACTGGAGTTCGACGGGTACACTCCGACCCAAGCCACGTACGGAGTTGGCAAGGCATAATTGACATAGTCGAACGAAGCATCGTGGATAAGTGTCGTGTTCCGCTTAAGTGCAACTCCGCGCCTTCGATTCTCAGGGCCGCTCCAGGTGCATTGAAGTACAGCTAGTGAGTAACTGCGCCGTCCAATTGTTGGCAGTCGAGAGTGATGGCCACGAAATGGCGCGTCAAATTGCGGACGGAGCGCCGCGGTGTCGCCGGCTCGATGCGATGCTCGGATGTCAATGACCTTTATATCAACATCGGTTAACTCGGCCACTCCTTCTACAACAAGAGCGTCGCAGTCTGCGCCGATTGCTTCGCTTGGCGTTCGGAGCTCATCAGACCAACACCGGCCCCGACCGCGAGCACGTCGCCAACGCAACACACCCAAAAACCAGTGCCCACTGACCCGAGCGCACCGGCGCTGTTGATCGACGCCGCCCACTGGTGTATTGACTGATAGTCGATGCCGAGAACCACGCCAATGGCGAGTCCCGCGATGATTGGGGAGCGCTGTACGAGCCGCGGCATCGCAGTGTTGGTGAGTCGAGCGACACCGATGCCGACCAGGATCAAGCCGAGCACCATCACGATGGGGCCGTCCGCGGTCATACTCTCGTGGCCGCCCATCTGGAACGCGTTGCGTGAAATGCTAATGAAACCGGTCGATGCGGTCATCCACGCTAGAAGCGAGCCCACTGCGACGAGCACGCCGCTGACGACCACCGTCCAACACAACACGACGCGCGGACTCTCCTCGAAGGTTGGCACCGCACTAACTGGCGGACTCGGTGTGCGTCGCGGCGGTGGTGGGCTTGGCAACGTGGTCGACGTTGTGACGGGCGGTGGAGCGGGCAAATCCGTCCACGCGGTGCCGTCAAAGTAGCGCCGTACAGCGGGGTCGTCCGGGTCTGGGTACCAGCCTGGGTCTGTCGGGGCCATAGCGCACCTTACGTCGTCGACGGCGCCTTTCGCCTCGCGACTACAGCAAAACGTACCCTCAGGATGCCCCACTCGCTCGTGAATTCATAATGGTGATGCTTGCATGGTCAAAATTGCTCTTGAAAGTCAAGAACACGGCGGCGGGAGACCGCCCACGGTGAGCACAAGTGTCGTGACTCATCCGGAAATTCGAATTGGTCTCTCGCCGGCGTTTGCGTTGCACCACACTGATTCACCCAATACCTAGGGTCTTCCGTTCTTTCGTCAGATGAGTTGATTGCGTGGTTTGGCGAGCTCGGCACTGTCTTCGATAGATCGACGAAGGACCGCAATCTCCCAAGAGAAGTTATCGTTCAATGGGCATAAATATAGGCCTTAGGTGGCCCGGTCCTCTCGTCGATCGCCTTCATAATGATCTACGGCGACTAGCGCAACGAGCAATGTAGATCGGTCCCGCGTCCAGCTCGGTGAATTACCGTCGGGTTATACCCATTTTGTCTCACTTTGCTGCCAAACTCAGAACATTCTGACTCATACAACTTAGGGAGAACAAGTGACACAATCTTCACCAGAACAGACCGGCATCTCGGTGGTGACCAAGATTTTCCCGATGGCGTACCTCCTGCTGTTCGTCAAAACCAACGTCGAGATAGACGGCGCCAACAACGTTCTGCCGTGGGGGTCGCACTTCTTTGCACTCGGGCCCGGCCCACACGACGTCAAGATCAGCTTTCGATACCTCTTAGGTAAGGCCATGGGCATGAACTGCACCACCATCGATGTCGTCACGGGCCAAACCGTCACGGTCACCTACCGCTCACCGTGGCTCGTCTACCTGGCCGGCTCACTCAAAGTCACCTGACCTCAAGTGAAGCGGCGCCTGGTTGTCTCTAACGGTCGATTGCTGTAGGTTCAGGCACGACGACCTGGTTGCGTGCAGTTCCAACGAAGAAAGTGTGGGTGTCAACGTGGCGTTTTGCTCGAAGTGCGGAAACGGTATGGAGGACAGCGACGAGTTCTGTCGCAAGTGTGGGGCCAAGAACGAGCCTGCGTCGTCTGTTGACGCGAGTGCGGCGGCGACCGAGCCACCCGCTTCAGCGGCCGAGACGACGGTCCCACCCGTCACGGCAGCAGTGGCGGCCGCGCCAAGCGGAGGGTCGTGGTTCACGGGACCACGCGTACTGGGGATCCTCGTCGTCGTGATCGTGCTCGTCGTGATACTGGCCCAGGCGCTTAACTCCAAGAGTGTCAGCAGTAACGGCGGTGGCGGTACGGTGCCAACGAACAGTTCGGGTGGCGGACTGGGATCCGGTGACCACGTGGTCTATTCGGTCGCGGGCCGGAACTCGAATTCGTCCGCGGTCATCACGTACTACACGAGTTCGGGTGAGGGACAGGACACCCAGGTCGCACTGCCGTGGTCACTCACCGCCAACAACGTGGCAATGCCGATTCTCATCGCGCAGAACGCGTCGGGGGTTGCGGGCACGAGCATCACCTGCGAGATCGACGTCTCCGGTCAGGCGCCCATCATCAATACCGCGAATGGTCCGTACGCCGTCGTCACGTGCCAATGACGTTCCGGATGTCGCTGGCGGGAGTTGGTCCCGCGGCGCCATAATGGATCGAGGTTTGCGCTCGACGTGTCTACCAGCTACACCACAACGACAGGTAGTACTACGTGAAACGCGACTGTTGTCGAATCGACAGTTAATATCGCACCATGTTTAAACGAGCACTGAACTGTTCATTTGACAACCCGTTGGCGCCGGCATTCCTTTGCATTGGCACACGTCGCTATGAACTCAGAAGCAATGTCCTCAAAGATCGGGGACTCTATACATGGCAGGATTCGACAGGTGAGCGACACGAACTTCGGTTTCTTATGGACGAAGACGAGGGTCGCTATTGGTATTACAACGACCAGTTCTGGTTGGATGACGACCGCTTGACCCTAAAAGAACTCAGGTTGGCGTTGGAAGACGAAAGGGCAATGTTGGTTGCTCAAAAGCTTTCTCGCAAGCGCAGGATTGAGCGAGCCCGAACAGTAGTTGCGCGTGAATCAGGAGCGCCCGGCGGTAGACGAGAACACATTCCTGACAGTGTCAAACAGTTCGTATTTCAGCGCGACGATGGCCGATGCGTTAGTTGTCAAAGTCTAAACGGATTGCAATTTGATCACATAATCCCTGTTGCCCTTGGTGGCTCGAGCGAACCAAGCAATCTTCAGATTCTTTGTGCAACTTGCAATTCGAAGAAGGGATCAGGTCTCACAACTAACTGAACTTGTTGGTTAAGTACCTCCGTCCACCGCCATCGGATTGTCTAGCAGCGACGAGGGCGCATTTCCGCCCCATGGAAGTCATTCGGTTCCGTAGATCTACGGCAACCGTGCCAAAGGTTGCTCTCCTCTAGCGTCTGGTTGGCAACTTACTTCACTGCCCATGCGTTGACGCACATCATTAGATTGATTCCTCCGGCCCGCTGCCACGAACCGTCTACGCTCCATCCTCATGGGTCTGTTTCGCAAGAGTCGGCCAACTTTGGCGGTGAATTTGCTGCCGAAACGCAACCAATCTGACGCTCGTGCCGCGGCCTGTCCGAACTGCGGTGTCACCCTCAAGAAGGTTCCTAGTGTCAAAACCAAGTGCCCCGACTGCAACGAGTTCATGTACGTGCGTACGGACCTGCGAACCAATAGCCGAGTGGTCGTGACGTTCGATCAGGCCGAAGAGATCGACGATGAGGGGGCCAAACTCAATGGCACGTGGCCCGAGCGCAACGCCGAGCGCGACCGAGTGACCGCAACACGAGAGCGGTTGGCGAAGAAGTGGAGCATGCCGACGGCATCGGATCGGGACGTCCGCTGGGCCATGCTCAACGAAGACCAGATAGTCGCTATGCGCGATGGAAAGTGGGCGGCCTATCAAGAAGTACTCTTCGAGCTCGGTCTCGAACTTCACGACACCAAAAAGCCAGAGCGGGCCCTGCCGTTCTTCATCATCGCGGCCTACCTCTACATCAACAATCCCGACGACGCATCCGGAGGATGGTCCCCCTCGACATACGTCCCAGGTGCCGCTCAGGTGTTCGACTACGTCGGTCTTGAATGCGAACTTCTAGATATCACGCCCGATGAGGGGCTGGACAAGTATTCCGAAGGGGCGCAGCGTGAAGGTAAGAGATTTAAGGTACCGGTTCCATGGATTGACGCGCGCGAGATGATCTTGGAGAACATCGCGTTAGGCAAGTAGGGGAGTGGCGTCCTACTCCGCAGGTTTCTAACCCGAACAGTCTGTCGCGTTCAGTGACAATTCCTTAAAGTTGGTGCCACAACTTTATCCGCCAATCAGAGACTGTGGACGTCGGGCTTCCGCCTCCAGAGTTCTGATGTCATAACGAAGCGTCGCTGACAACTCAAGGTAGCCTCACGTATTATTTGGTTGCTCGAGCGTTTTATAGCGCATGCGGCGGGCAACCCGCCGCACGTGAACGCACGCACTCAGAACAGGAATCTGCAATCATTTTGGCTGCCTACGACAGAGTGCTATGAAATCGAAATCCCTGTGAGGTTGTCACACCCCTCTGGTAAAATGTATGGACTACCAACAGGCCCACCATTGGGGGAATAAATGCCCGCTAACCGACCATTTCCGCGAAACACACTCGAAGATGCACTCGCTGTTCCGATTGCGTTGAAAGAGAAGAACGGAGGAAATCCATGGCCACCCGAAGAGGTCGCGAAGGCCTTCTCAATTGCGAAGACTAACAACAGGTTCTTCTATATCACTGCTTCATCTCGTGACTATGGACTTACAGTAGGCACGCGAGACGCGGCAGAAATATCACTGACTGAATTGGGTCGTCAAGCGGTATACCCGGCGAGCCCCGACGCCGAACGGCAGGCAAAAGTCACGGCATTCTTGAAGATTCCGGCATTCGAGCAGGTTCTCAAGCATTTCAAGGGAAGCAAGTTGCCCGAGATGCAGTACTTGGCGAACACTTTGCAAACTCAATTCGGATTAGATCCCGCGCTCCATGCGGATTTCGTCGACTTATTCGAAAAGAACTGTCGCTACTTAGGTATCGGGACATTCTTTGACCCATCGGCTCCGTTCGAAGTTCGAGGGTTCTCGGGCGCAGGTTCTTCTACCATCGTGACCGTCGCAACCCCGACAGTTGCGGGTGACAAGGACTTGTCGTGCTTCGTCATCATGCCGTTCACCGAACGCGACGACGATCATTCACCAGGATTCTTCAGCGAAGTACTCAGGGCGATATTGACTCCAGCCGCCACAGCAGCTGGTTTCACGGTGAAAACTGCCTTGCGACAGGGAAGTGATTTGATTCACTCAACCATCGTGAACGATTTGCTTGATGCTGATCTAGTACTTGCTGACCTCACCGAGCACAACCCAAATGTGCTGTTCGAACTGGGTATGCGGATGGCCGAAGACAAACCAGTTGTGTTGGTAAGAGCCAAGGGAACTGGACCGATCTTCGATGTTGACAACCTCCTGCGGGTACAGGAATACGATCCGAATGTTTGGCCTAGCACCGTCGCGCAGGACTTGGTTTACATGGAGTCACACATCCGAGCGGGTTGGGACGGCCGCGACGGCGACGCCTCGTTCCTAAAGATTTTGAGACGCGATCCATCGTTGGCAAAACTTTGAAATCGTCAAGTTCGGGAGCAGATCGGACTTCTACGACTTGGAAATATCAGTGGTGCGTTGCGCGACGCTCGACGTAAGTAACCAGCGCTAAGTTCCTACCAAGAAACCTGGTGATCGAGATCTCGTCGGCAGGGACCGCTGTTGGTCTAATTGAGCACTAACTTGTAAGAATTTGCGAGACGTGATTGAGTGTGCCTATTGGTTCAGATGTAGATCTTCTTGAATGACGATGCGGAGCAGAAGGGCAAGCGCTCGATTAGCCTCCGGGGTGTCGCGAATACCCGGTCTTGCAATCTCCTGAGCAATGAGAGCTCCGATTGAGATGATGGTGTCTAGGTCGTTGGTGGCCACCGGTCATGGCGCCGCCAGTCGCACCCAATTAAATAATCACTCCACTGATTAAAAGATTGGATTATCTCCGCGAGAACCTCTAATCTGCGAATCCCTAAATTGTTTCGCCTGCCGCCCAGCGAGTACGCGAACCGTGATGGCCATGACACAGACCCCGAGAAGAAACGATCCATTGCATCTCCTTTCCTCCGCAGCACTTGCGCTTCGACCGGACGATGACCCAGTCATTGTCCACTTGACCCAATTCCGTCCGAAGGGAAGTACCCGGAGTCTGTGGGCCACCGGTCTTGGGGAATTCGTGTGCAGGCAGATTGCGCGGCTGGACGCACCCCTCGGGGTGTGCATGGGCGCTACGAGGGCGCTGACAGCTCTTGGTGCATGGTGTCTGTCACAGGGGATCGCGCTCGACGTTGAGGCAGTACTCCATCCCGACACCGTCGAGCGTTACTGCACCCTTGGACTGTCACGCTTGTCGGAACAAAGCCAAGCCAGCACCAAGAGCATGTTACGCCGTCTTGGTCCAGTACTTACCTCGAAGGCGCCGTGGCAACCTCCGTCGCGAATGCACCGACGACTCGAACTCCCCGAGCCCTACAGCACCAAGCAACTCGCCATCATTCATCGCGACATTCCGCGGCAGGCGACCGAGATGCGCCGCCTCACTGGACTCGCGTTGGAATCGTTGGGTCTCGGAGCTGGTCTCGACGGCCGTTGGGCGCCGAAGGTCCGCGGGACTGACGTTTCGTCCAAGAGGACTTTGGTTCTCGTGAGCGTTCATGACCCGTCGCCACGCGTCATTGCCGTGCGTGACCAGTACGCAGAGACGGTTCTGGAACTCGCTCGGCGAGCCGGCGAAGGCCTCTTGACAGGGCGTTCTGATGCGAGAGCCACCAACATCGCGAACGTCTTCGGCGACATATTCATCGACCAGGGTCGCATTCACCTTTCTCTTGGTCGCCTCCGCTCAACGTGGCTCGTCGCGCAGCTGAACGCCAGCACCAACCTTGAAGTTCTGCGTATGGCCGCCGGTGTCAAGAATGTTGGTGCTTTCAAAGACATTTGCGCCCATTTGACTCCCGTCGCAACCACCACCGCTCGCGAGCAATTGCGGCGAGCATGATGTCAACCACGAACACGGACGCAGGGCAGTTTGTGGCGTCCGACAACAGGGACGTCGCCTCAATTGGCACCAATGTCGAGGGTCACATAAGACTCAGAGCCAACAACCGCGGTCGAATGGGCCTGACAAAAAAGGATCGCCTCAGTCCGACACACAACTGGCACTCCACCGAACGGTCCTTCCGAGAAGCAGTCACCGACGTTCATCGAAGTGGCGCGCTTCTTCCCATCAAGGAGAATCTCGGACGGCGTCGAGACGCTGAGGCGCGAATCTCGACCGAGGGAGCACTCGTCGCTCTCGTCATCAACGCGCGACACGAGGGTCACAAAGGGGCGGTGACTTCGATAATGAGAGTACTCAACGGCTTCAGCGCGACGAAACGACTCGAATTGGGAATGCCAGGTTGGCGTGAGGTTGGCGGCTACGACCGCACACAGCGGCTACTCGCCGCCATCGCTGGCGCTTTGGACCACGGCTGGGATCACGTGGACCACGAGACGGGGGAGACGACGCGCTGTAACTGGGAGTGGTTCTGGACCTGCGTCATTCGCGCACCGATCCCCGATGACCTCATGGCGGCGATGAGGGGAAACATTGGCGTAGCAGTTGACGGCACAGAGGTCGAGACGTGCGCCGCGTTCCAGTTCGGACACGAGAAGATCGTCATTGACGGCGATGGCCCCTTTGCCGAGGCCGGCTTTGAATCTAAAAGCGCCTCAGGAGCAAAGAAAAGGCAAATGCAGAAAAACAAGGCTTCGATGAAAACCGGATGGCCGAAGAGAGGTCCGGACAATCGCAAGGTCTACACGAAGGACCTCGACGCCAGAGCAGGACACCGTTCGGCCAACGCGAACCACGAGGCAGGCCCGTACATCGGTCGCGAACTTCATCTCGCCGTCGCGCTCCCGGCGGTGTCCCACACGGACGGCGTGCTCAGGGTCACTTTCAAACCCGACGTCCCCCAGGTCATCCTTGCCGCCAACCTAGTGCCGGCTGGTTCTCATCCGGCGAAGTCAATGATCAACCAACTCCTCGCGTTGCACAGCGACCAGTTGGCCCACGAGGTCCTGGCTGACCGGGGTTATACGCAGTTGGATCCGACAACATTCCACTTCCCGTTGCAGCGGGCCGGGATCGATCTCTACATGGATCTGAAACAGAATCAACGTGGTGAAGTCCCCGGCATTGGCGGCGCTAGGAACATCGATGGCAATTTAATGGGCCCAATCCCCGAAGATCTCGTAGTTCTGACACTCCCTACGAAAGACACGGAGCCGAAAGAGCGTGAGCGTCTCACGGGCCTCTTCAACCGACGCGCCATCGCTCGCTACGGACGAAACAAGGCTCCGGGCAAGGACGGAGTCACGACCCACGAGGATCCCTTCAGTGCGCGCCGGCTGCGGTCGACGTCAATCCCGTCCTCGATGCGCAACTCGATTCGAGCTCCGTTGATCGAACCGGGCGAGGGTGAGACATTTCACACGGGCATCGTCAGCGCCGGAGCCGACATGCTTCCGCTTTGGCAGCGCGCTCTCTATGGCACGACGGCGTGGCACGCCATCTTCGGTGATCGTTCGATTATTGAAACCGTCAACTCGCTTCTCCACGGCGCTACAGGAGCATTGACAGAGATCAGTCGTGGCTATACGAAGTCGCTGGACTCCGGGCGCGTCACCCTCTACATGGTTCACACCGTCGCCGGTTACAACCACCGTGTCATCGAGAACTGGATCTCGGACCATCGGCCTGAGGTACTGAAACGACGCCTTGAAAATGACCTCGCGAGACCGACGCGCAAGAAGCGACGCTCGCGCGTTCATCGTTACGATGACTTGCCGCCGTTCTTCGGAACAAGTCCACCGGGTTAGTCCCGCACCAATTCCGAAGTGAACGACACCGCCCGATACGGGCGGCGTCAGCGTGTTCAACATCGAATCACTGTTGTGTTGGGCATCCTCGTCTTATCGCCAGTTCGCTCTCAAGTGTCAAGCATCTGAAGGACTGACTGAAATCCGGCGTCATGACCTAGCGCGCCACCAAACTTCTGAGAACTGCGAACACTTTTTCAGCTATATGCGAACAGGCCATGGTCGGGCTGGGGAGATTTGAACTCCCGATCTCTCGGCCCCCAGCCGAGCGCTCTAGACCAAACTAAGCCACAGCCCGTGAGTGGACAACCTTACTCGGTGCTCTACGAACCTTGGAGGTGGCCGCCGTGGGGCTGTTCGGGATTGGTCAGCCACGCCCGGGCCTCGCACAGGTAGTTGATCGTCTCACCGGTCGCCTTTGCGCGCAGCGCCTCCAGGATTCTCTCGTCGAGCGCCTGTATGAGTTCAGTGGTTGACACGTTGACGTCTCCTTCTCTCAGCCGCCCGCGGCGGCGGTCACTATCTCAATCGAGGCACCATCGTCGACGCGCGCGTGGTCCCACTGGGAACGCGGGACCACGTCACCATTCATCGCGACCGCAATGCCGCGGCCGTCGAAGTGGAGACGGCCGAGCAACTGCGCCACGCTCTCGCCGGCGAACTCCTCGGGCACACCGTTGACCCGGATCACGTGCGCTCCTCGATGAAGTGCAGCGCGTCGAGCGCGGCGAGCGGTGCGAGGGTCACGCCGTGGCGATAATGACCCGACGACCAGGCCCAGCCCTTGGGTTCGAGCACCTCGAAGAACGGTCGAAGATCGGTACTCGCGGGACGAAGTCCACTGCGCGTCTCAACCATTCCGGCGGTCTCTAAGTCGGGCACGACGTCGAGTGCGTCACGCAACAGCCGCGAAAGTTCGCCCACTTCAACCACGGGCTCGGACCGCTCGTCCGAGGTGGCCCCCAGCACGCAGTAACCACCGGGACGGCTCACCATGTAGAACGCCCGACCTCGAACGTAGGCACGCACCACAGGTTGCGCACTGCGGTCGACGCCCTGGACCCTTACCGTAACGCCGCGAACCGGTCGCACCGAGTGCTCGCCGGTTGTCTCTGCCCCGAGCGGCAGCGTGCTGGCACCGGTGGCGAGAACGCCAGCGTCGGCGACGAATCGTTCGTCCGTCGTTTCGGCGACGACACGGCCATTCTCGACGCCCACACGCACGACACTCTGATGCACGACGTCGACCCCGAGCAGCGCGAGTCCCTTGAGCAAGAGGGCGACCGCCGCGTCGGGATCGAGCCACGCGTCGCCCGGCATCACGACGCCGTCTCGAATCCGGTCCGAAAGTCCGCGAAAGAGCTCGGGCGAAGAACTGCGCTCGACGACGTCGTGCGCAGCGTCGAAACTCTTCGCGACGCCGATGAACTGTTCGATCTGGCGTCGATCGCTCGCGTCCCATCCGACGATCAACGTCCCCGTCTCGTGGATCTCGAGCACCGTTCCTTCGACGCTCGCGAGTTCGTCAATGAGACTGCGCCACGCGCCGAGCGCACCACGCTGGAGACGGTAGTTGCTCTCCTCGCCCGGCGCGATCTCTCCCGAGGGCGCCAGCATCCCCGCGGCTGCATGGGTAGCGCCCTGCGCGGGCGCGGGATCGAAGAGTGTGACCGCGTGGCCGGCGCGCGCGAGTCGAAAGGCGCTCGTCAAACCGATGATGCCGCCGCCCACAACGATGACGGTCTGTTTCGTGACGTTCACCTTGCCAGCGTAGGTCGGGTAGGTGGGCGTCACTTTCGTTATAATGAGTGCGGGTCAGCGTTGCCCCAGAGACGACGCCATGACAAAGAACCTCTACGACCCCAACTTTGAGCACGACGCCTGTGGCGTTGGAATGGTGGCCGACCTGACGGCGCGAGCGACTAACGCGACCGTCGTCGACGCTTTGACCATCCTCGAGAACCTTGAGCATCGCGGCGCCACCGGTGCCGACGTGGATTCCGGCGACGGCGCGGGCCTGCTCGTCCAGATGCCCGATGCCTTCATCCGTTCAATCTTCCACGACGCGGTTCCGGAACCCGGTTCCTACGGCGTGGCGCACTGGATGATCCCCAAGTCCCACGACGTCGTGGCACTGCGGGCCGACATCGACGGCGTTCTCGCGTCGCTCGGGCTCTCCAGTGCCGGCTGGCGCGACGTGCCCGTCGACTCCACACTGCTCGGTCCGACGTCGGGTGCCAGTGAGCCCCGGTTCGTCCAACAACTCATCGTGTCGCAAACGGCAGCGGACGACCTCGAACGCCGTTTGTACTGCGCGCGAAAGATCCTCGAACACACTCACGACGTCTACGCCGCGTCGTGCTCGGCCAACGTGCTGATCTACAAGGGCATGCTCTCGTCGCCCCAATTGCGCCTCTACTTCGACGATCTGCGCGACGAGCGGCTCGCGTCGGCCATCGCCGTCGTGCACAGTCGATTCTCCACCAACACACTGCCGCGCTGGGACCTCGCCCAGCCCTTTCGCTATATCGCCCACAACGGCGAGATCAACACCGTTCGCGGAAATCGCAACTGGATGACCGCGCGCGAGACCACGCTACTGAGCGAGGTCCTGCCGGTACCGGTGTCCGCCCTCACGCCGATCATCACCGAGTCCATGAGTGACTCGGCGAGTTTCGACGAGGTCGTCGAACTGTTGGTGCAGTCGGGGCGTTCCCTGCCGCACGCGGTCCTGATGATGATTCCCGAGGCGTGGGAGCGCTCGAGCGCGATGGGCGTCGAGCGGCGCGACTTCTACCGGTATCACGCCGCGCTCATGGAGCCGTGGGACGGCCCGGCGTCGGTGACCTTCTGTGACGGCAAGGTGGTCGGCGCGGTGTTGGACCGCAACGGCCTGCGCCCAGCTCGCTACTGGGTCACGAAGGACCAGCGGGTGATCTTCGCCAGCGAAGTGGGCGTACTGCCCGTTGCCCCCGACAACATCGAGCGCAAGGGTCGTCTGCAGCCGGGCCGCGTCTTCCTCGTGGACGTCGAACAGGGTCGGATCATTGACGACGAGGAACTCAAGCGGACCCTCGCCGAACGCGCGCCGTACGGAGCTTGGCTCGAGGAGCAGCAGGTCTCGCTCGACGCCATCGAGAGCCGACCCATGCTCATGCCGAGCCACGCGTCGGTCGTGCGCCAGCAGCGCAACTTCGGCTACAGCGACGAGGACCTGCGGCTCATCATTCGTCACATGGCCCAGGTCGGCGAAGAGCCGATCGGCTCCATGGGTTCGGACGCCACCCTGCCGGTGCTGTCGAAGTTGGCGCGACCGCTCTTTGACTTCTTCACCCAGCTCTTCGCCCAGGTGACCAATCCGCCACTCGACGCCATCCGCGAGGAACTGGTCACCTCGACGCGCGTCGCGATCGGGGGAGAGGAGAACCTCCTCAGCGAGACCGCCCGCCACTGTCACCAGATCGTCCTGCCGTCGCCGGTGCTGAGCACCGACGAGTTGGCGAAGATTCGCTACATCGAGGAGAGCTCGTTGGTGGAGGGCTTCGGTGCCGTCGTGATAGACGGTCTCTTCGAGGCGCACGGTGTCGGGAGTGCCGGCGAACGACTGGCCGCCGCCATCGAGCGCGTTGCCGACGAGGTCGTCGGACGCGTGCGCGCCGGCGCCAACATCGTCATCCTGTCGGATCGAAACACGTCGAGTGAGTTCGCGGCGATACCGAGCCTGCTGCTGACCTCGGCGGTGCACCACCGCCTCGTCGACGAGCACCTGCGCACCAGCGCGGCCCTGATCCTCGAGGCTGGCGACGTTCGAGAAGTGCATCACGTGGCGCTTTTGTTGGGTTTTGGCGCGTCGGCGGTCTGTCCGTACCTCGCCTACGAATCCATCGACGCACTCATCGAAGAGGGCGAACTGAACGCGCTCAGTGCCTTCGAGGCGCGCTACCAGTACGGCAAGGCGCTCAACAAGGGCATCGTGAAGACCATGTCGAAGATGGGCGTGAGCACCGTCGCAAGTTACGTCGGTTCCCAGCTCTTCGAGTCCGTCGGAATCTCGGATCAGGTCCTCAGTCGTTACTTCCCCGGATTCCATTCGCGTCTCGGCGGCGTGACGATCGAACACATCGGCGAGAGCGTCCTGACCCTGCACGCCAGTGCGTATCACCCGGCGGCGGGCGAGCGGCTGGAGATCGCCAATCGCGGTGACTACCAGTGGCGTCGCGAGGGAGAGATCCACCTGTTCAATCCGCGCACCGTACAAAAGCTCCAGCACGCGACGCGCGAGAAGCGCTTCGACATCTTCAAGGAGTACACCGCGCTCGTCGACGATCAGTCGACTGATCGGGTAACGCTGCGCGGACTGTTCTCCTTCGTGCCGGCCGCGACGCCGCTGCCTATCGACGAGGTCGAGAGTGCGGCGTCGATCATCAAGCGATTCTCGACGGGCGCGATGTCCTACGGTTCGATCTCAGTCGAAGCCCACACCACGCTCGCCATCGCCATGAACCGGCTCGGCGCCAAGTCCAACACCGGGGAGGGTGGCGAGGACGAGGAGCGTTTCGACATCTCGGACCCGAACAACAACAAACGCTCGGCGATAAAGCAGGTCGCGTCGGGCCGTTTCGGCGTCACGAGTCGTTACCTCGTGAACGCCGACGACATTCAGATCAAGATGGCCCAGGGCGCCAAGCCCGGCGAGGGCGGCCAGTTGCCCGGCTCCAAGGTCTACCCGTGGATAGCCAAGACCCGGCACTCGACGCCCGGCGTCGGTCTCATCTCGCCGCCACCGCACCACGACATCTACTCGATCGAGGACCTCGCCCAACTCATCTACGACTTGAAGAACGCGAACGACCAGGCCCGCATCAACGTGAAGCTCGTGAGCGAGCAGGGCGTCGGCACGATCGCGGCGGGCGTTGCCAAGGCGCACGCCGACGTGATCCTCATCTCGGGCCACGACGGTGGTACCGGCGCGGCGCCGTTGACGTCGCTCAAGCACGCGGGCACGCCGTGGGAGATCGGTCTCTCCGAAGCCCACCAGACGCTCGCCGCGAACGGCCTTCGCAATCGTGTCGTCCTGCAGGTCGATGGTCAGTTGAAGACCGGGCGCGACGTCGTGATCGCCGCTCTGCTCGGCGCCGAGGAGTTCGGCTTCGCCACCGCGCCGCTGGTGGTCGCCGGTTGCGTGATGATGCGCGTCTGTCACCTCGACACCTGTCCCGTCGGGATCGCGACCCAGAATCCGGTCCTGCGAGAGCGGTTCACCGGCAAGCCCGAATTCGTCGAGAACTTCTTCGAGTTCATCGCCCAAGAGGTGCGCGAGTACCTGGCGCTGCTCGGCGCACGCACCATCGACGAATTGGTGGGCGATACGTCACGCCTCAGTGTCGAGGATCTGAGCGACGAGCGCAGTGACCTCGACCTCGGCGCGTTGCTGCACCGCGTCGACCCTGATCAACGCCGCCAAAGCACGAAGCAGGATCACGGACTCGACGGCGCGCTCGACTGGACGTTCCTCGACGGCGCACGCTCGGCCGCAGTGAAGGGCAAGCCCTTCACGTTCTCGTCGCCGATCTCGAACGTGCATCGGGCGGTGGGCACACTCACCGGCAGCGCCATCACCCGCGCGCTCGGCGCGGCCACGTTGCCCGCGGACCTGATCCAGCTCGAATTCGAAGGATCCTCGGGACAGAGCTTGGGTGCGTTCCTGCCCGCGGGCGTGACCATTCGACTGACCGGTGACGCGAACGACTACGCGGGCAAGGGGCTCTCGGGTGGACGCATCATCATCCGGGCCTTTGACGCGTCGACGTTCGCGAGCGACGAGAACATCATCGCGGGCAACGTCATTGGCTACGGCGCGACCGGCGGTGAGATCTTCATCAGCGGCGTGGTGGGCGAGCGCTGTGGCGTGCGCAACTCCGGCGCCACGATCGTCGTCGAGGGAACGGGGGACCACGCGGCGGAGTACATGACCGGTGGCGTCGTGGTGATTCTGGGCGACGTCGGGCGAAACCTCTGCGCGGGGATGTCGGGAGGGACCCTGTACCTCTACGACCCCGATCAGAAGGTGCACGACCATTTGAGCGCGGGTGTGTACGAAATCGACCCGCTCGAGTTCGATGACGAGGAGCGACTGATCGGCGTGCTCGAACGGTTCGCCGTCGAGACCCACTCCGCCAAGGCCGGCGAACTTCTCGACGACTGGCGTCACGCGCGGATGGCCTTCGTGCGAATTGAGACCTCCGAGTACCAGCGCGTCCGTGACGAGTTGCGCAATGGGTAAGACCACCGGTTTCCTCGAGTTCGATCGTCAGGGTCCGGAGTACCGCGCGGTACCCGTTCGACTGCGCGACTGGCGCGAGGTCTACGAGCCCCAGAGCGACGAGGACGTCGCGCAGCAGGGCGCGCGTTGTATGGACTGCGGCATCCCCTTCTGCATGCAGGGCTGCCCGTTGGGCAACCGCATTCCGGTCTTCAACGACCTCGCCTACAAGACGAAGTGGGAACTCGCCGCGGAGCAGCTCTTCGGCACGAACAACTTTCCCGAATTCACCGGACGACTGTGTCCCGCACCGTGCGAGTCGGCCTGCGTGCTCGGTATCGCGAGCGATCCGGTGACGATCGAACGCATCGAGTACGAGGTCGCCGAGCACGCGTTCGCGAACGGTTTCGACGTGGCGCGCGCCACCGGTCCCGAGAGTGGCAAGCGCGTCGCGGTCGTCGGATCTGGTCCGGCCGGCCTCGCCGCCGCGGCACAGTTGCGTAGCGTCGGACACGCCGTAGCGGTCTACGAACGCAGTGACGCCATCGGCGGACTCCTGCGCTACGGGATCCCCGAGTTCAAGATGGAAAAGACGATCCTCGACCGTCGCGTCGACGTGATGAAGGCATCGGGCGTCAAGTTCCACACCAAGGTAGCCGTGGGCGCTGGCGGGACACCGCTCGCGGATCTGCAACGTAACTTCGACGCGGTGTTGCTCGCCGTGGGTTCGACCATCCCACGCCTCCTCGCCGTGCCCGGCGCGGACCTCGTGGGCGTCTTTCCCGCCATGACCTACCTCGAGGCCGCCAATCGGGCAGTCCGAGACGGCGAGGAATCGCTCATCGACGCGCGCGGCTTGCGCGTGGTGATCCTCGGCGGCGGGGACACCGGCGCCGACTGCCTCGGCACGATACACCGCCAGGGAGCCGCTTCGGTGACCCAGATCGAGATCCTCGACCGCCCGCCGCAGGAGCGACCCGCAGACCAGCCCTGGCCCACGATGGCACGACTCCTGAAGAGCTCGTCCGCCCACCAGGAAGGCGGCGAACGGCGGTTCTCCAGCGAGACGCTCGAGTTCCGCGGCAACGGCTATCTCCAGGAGATCGTGCTGCGCGACAATCTCACGGGTGAGGTGGTCGTGGAACCAGTCGATCTGGTCCTCATCGCCGCGGGTTTCATTGGCCCCGAGCTCGATCGCCTGGAACTCGCCAGCGAGCCCTTTCTCACTCCTCGCAACACGTTGTCGGTCGCCAGGAATTGGCGCCTCGAGGCCCATCCCGGACCGACGCCGGTCTTCGCCTGCGGCGACGCCGTTCGCGGGCAGAGTCTGGTCGTGTGGGCCATCGCCGAGGGCCGAAGCGCCGCCGCGGCCATCGACACGGTGCTGAGCGGCGGCGCGTCAGTGCTGCCCTCGCCGGTGGAACCCTACGGACTCTCTTGGTAGGTGCCAACAGCCGGGCGCTACTTTGTAGCATCGTCGAAGGTAGTTCATAGAGGGGGACCATGCAGAGCACGATGCAAGAGGCGCCGCTGCTGATCAGCGACATCATCCGCCACGGCGAGTGGATCTACTCCGACAAGAAGATTCTGACGGTGACCCCCGAGGGCGTGAACGAGGCGACGTTCTTCCAGGTCTCCAAGCGCGCCGAGCAGCTGGCGGCCGCCCTCGCCAACCTCGGCGTGAAGTCGGGCGACCGCGTGGGAACCTTCATGTGGAACAACCAGACGCACATGGAGGCCTACATCGCGGTGCCGTGCATGGGCGCGGTGCTGCACACCCTCAACATCCGTCTCTTTCCCGAACAGCTGGCCTACGTCATCAACCACGGCGCGGACAAGGTCATCATCGTGGACCACACGTTGATGCCACTGCTCGCGAAGGTGCGCGACCAGATCCCGACAGTCGAGCACATCATCGTGAACGGCCCCGACGAGAGCGGCGTGCTCGGCACGACCCTCGACTACGAGACCCTGCTCGGCGCAGAGCGTCCCGGCTTCGTGTGGCCCGAGCTCGACGAACGATCGGCCGCGATCATGTGCTACACGTCGGGTACCACCGGCAATCCCAAGGGCGTCGTGTACTCGCACCGCTCGACCTGGCTGCACTCGATGGCCTCGACGACGGCGAACTCGATCGCCCTGTGCGAGAAGGACCGCTGCTTACTGATCGTTCCGATGTTCCACGTGAACGGCTGGGGCACACCGTACTCGTCGTTCTTCGCCGGTGTCGAGCTCATCATGCCCCAGATGTTCCTCCAGGGTGAACCGATCATCAAGATGATCAAGGAGCTACGTCCCACGATCTCGCTCGGCGTGCCCACGGTCTGGAACGACGTGCTGCGCGTCGCCGAAGGCAATCCGGAGGCGGACCTGTCGAGCCTTCGCGCGATCCTCGCCGGTGGCTCCGCGGTGCCGCGCCACATGATCGAGGTGTTCCGTGACAAGTACCACGTGGACCTGATCCAGGGGTGGGGCATGACCGAGACGAGTCCGTTGGCGGCCGTGTCGATTCCGCCCACCGGTGCCGACGAGGCGCTCGCGATTGACTACCGGGTGAAGGCCGGACGGGTCGTCGCCGGCGTGGAGATGCGGATCACCGACGACGACGGGGTGGTCATCGAGCGCGACGGAAAGACCGTCGGCGAGTTCGAGATCCGCGGACCGTGGATCACCGCTTCCTACTACGACGTCGAGGATGACGCCGGTAAGTTCCACGACGGCTGGCTACGCACCGGCGACATCGGCACCCTCGACGCCGAGGGCTTCATGGTCATCAGCGACCGCACGAAGGACGTCATCAAGTCCGGTGGGGAGTGGATCAGCTCGGTCGAACTCGAGGTGACAATGATGGGCCACCCGGCCGTCTTCGAGGCGGCGGTCGTCGCCGTGCCCGACGAGAAGTGGCAGGAGCGGCCACTGTGCTGCGTCGTGTTGCGCCCCGACGCGTCAGCGACCCCGGAGGAGTTGCGGTCGTTTCTCTCCGAGCGTGTCGCCAAGTGGTGGCTCCCGGAGCGTTGGACGTTCCTCGAGACGATTCCCAAGACCAGCGTCGGCAAGTTCGACAAAAAGGTCCTACGGGCCCAGTACGCGGCCGATGAGTTGAACGTCATCACCCTCGTTTAATGGAGTCACTGGACGATCTTGCTAACGAAATCGCCTCATTGGAAAGTCGCGTGAGCGACGTCATCTTCACGGCACTGCGCGATCAGCTGCGCACCGACGGCGCCGGTGAGGCCAAGGAACTTGAGCGTCGACTCTCCAAGGTCCGCCGTAGTCTGCAGAAGGCGGAGATGCTGCTGCGAGGCGTCGAAACCGACTAAGCGGTCCAGCTGTTGACGACGTCAATCAACATCCGCAGGCTGACGTAGTTGCGCCCATCGAACGTGAAGGTGAACGAGCGCGCGTCCTCCAACGAAAAGCCTGATCCAGCACCAAATTGGGGGAACTGGTCGTTGAGAGCACGCAACTGTTCGGCGCTCGGTAGCTTTCGCGCCTCGATCCGTCCGCGACCGTTTTCCGTCTCGAATCGAACGTAGTTCGAGTAGAAGTGTTCGATCGCGGCGACGACCTCGTCGATTGAATAGCAAACGCTGAAGAGACAAGAGTCGATCGCGTCCACGTAGTCGTTGGCGATCAGCGCGTCGTCGATGAAGGCGCGCCACTGTTTCCAGTAGGTCCCGCCCAGGGTCTCGACGAGCACGACCGGGGCCGGATCGCTCTTGCCCGTGTGCAGGAGCGTGAGAATCTCGAAGGCCTCATCCATCGTCCCGAGACCCCCGGGAAAGATGGCGAAGGCGATCGACTCCTTGGTCAGGGCAACCTTGCGAGTGAAGAAATACTTCATCTCGACCAGCCTGGTCTCGGCGTCGACGTAGGGGTTCGAACTCTGCTCGAACGGCAACGTGATGTTCACCCCCAGGGTGTTCTCGATGCCCGCGCCCAAAGCTGCGGCTTCCATGATCCCCGGACCGGCCCCCGACACGGTGAGCCAGCCCCGGTCGGCGAACGTCCGACTCAGTTCGCGGGCCATCTCGTAGAGGGGAGTGTCAGGCTTCGTGCGCGCCGAGCCGAACACCGTCAACTTTGGGTGTTGGCGCCACGGTGAAAAGACGCTCGCCGCCGTGAGCAACTCGTTCAGGACCGTCGCGGCGACTCGCAGGTCGCCGTCGTCGGGGTCGAACGCCGCCAGTTGGACGATGCGCGTCGCGAGCATTCGCAACATCTCGAGTCGCTCAGGAGACTGGTCGGCTTGGGCGCCGATACCTGAGAGAAACTGCTCGACCAGTTCGTCGGCGTTCACAAGGTCTGATAGAGCGTGCTGCGTTGGTGCAGGGGGCGCCCGAGGGGCGCCACCAGATCGTGCAGCATGTTCACGTCCATCTCCTGGCCGTGCGTGGCGCCGGCGGCACGAGAGATGTTCTCGTCCATGAGCGTGCCGCCCAGGTCGTTGGCGCCCGCCTGGAGTATGCGACGCGAACCCTCGACACCCATCTTCACCCAGCTGACCTGGATGTTGTTGATCAGTGTGGCGTAATGCAGTCGGGCGACGGCGTGCATCAATAGAGCCTCACGAAACGTCGGACCTCGTCGGCTTCGGCCCTTGAGGAACAGCGGTGTCGCCATGTGCACGAAGGGCAGCGGTACAAACTCGGTGAAGCCACCGGTCTCTTGCTGCAACTGGCGCGTGCGCAACAAGTGGGTGGCCCAACTCTCGACGCCCTCGACGGCACCGAACATGATCGTGATGTTCGAGCGAAGGCCGACACTGTGCGCGGCACGGTGCACTTCCAACCATTGATCCGAGTTGATCTTGTCCGGACAGAGGATCTTGCGCACGTCGTCGTCGAGGATCTCTGCCGCCGTTCCCGGCAGCGTCTTCAGTCCTGCATCCTTCAGCCGCGTGAGGTAGGTCGTGAGGTCCTGTTCGGAACGGCGTGCACCTTCGAACACCTCGAGTGCGCTGAACGCGTGGATGTGGATCGTCGGCGAGCCGGCACGAACAGCCGCGACGACGTCGATGTAGTAGTCACCGTCGAATTTTGGATGGATGCCACCCTGCAGACAGACCTCGGTCGCGCCACGCTCTTCTGCCTCGCGAACGCGCTGACTGATCTCGTCGAGGCTGAGGAGGTAGGGATCACCGCGAAGGTTGAGCGACAGCGGGCCCTTGGAGAACGCGCAGAACCTGCACTTGAAGGTGCAGACGTTGGTGTAGTTGATGTTGCGATTGATGACAAAACTGATGGGCTCACCGACTAGTTGGCGTCGCACGTCGTCGGCCAGTTCGATGACGGCGTTCACGTCCGCGCCGCGCGCACGGAACAGCGTCTCGATGTCGTGTCGATCGAATTCGAAGCCGGGAGTGTACGCGCGAAGGATTGACGTCACTTCGCCGGTCGTCGCACGGGTGGTGGGTGCCGGCGGGGGAGTGACGTCGGTGCCTGAATACCATTCGTCGGCCCGGTTGAGATTCATCGAGTCCGCATGGGCGAGAACCGCGGGGCGGACCTTGTCATCGAGGAACTCCGTCGCGTCCGTGACGAAACGCGGATAGATCGTGAGACGTGGCAGCAAGACAAATCCACGTTCGTCGCATTCGCGCCCCAACGTCTCGAGCGCGGGCCACGCCCGCTCCGGATTCACGTGATCGATCGTCACCGGCGAGATGCCACCGAAGTCATCAATGCCAAAGTCGAGCAGTCGCGTCGGATCGTCGCTCAGATTCGGAGGGGCCTGGAGATGGATCTCCGTCGGCAGGACCAGTCGTGCCGCGGCAATCGTCCAGTGGAACTCTTCGTCACTCGCACCGGGAGCGTTGGCCATCGCGGTGCGAGGCTTGGGCACGAAGTTCTGGATGATGACTTCCTGGACGTGTCCGAACTCGTCGTGCGACGTGGCGATCGCCGCGAGCGTGTCCAGACGGTCCTGGCGCGACTCACCAATACCCACGAGCAGGCCCGTCGTGAAGGGGATTTTGAGCTCTCCGGCAAAGCGCATCGTGTCCAACCGACGCTGGGGGTCCTTGTCCGGCGCCAGACGGTGCGCGTCGACGTCGGCGAGGGTCTCAAGCATCATGCCCTGGGAGGCGCTCACCGTGCGCAACTGTTCGAGTTCGTGCCGGTAGAGCGCTCCCGCGTTGGCGTGGGGGAGAAGTCCCGTACCTTCGAGCACCATCTGCGCCGCACTCGCGACGTAGTCAACGGTCGACTGATAGCCGCGCGCGGCGAGCCAACGGGCCGCTTCGTCGTAGCGAAGTTCAGGTCGTTCGCCCAACGTGAAGAGCGCCTCGGTGCATCCGGCGGCCTTGCCGGCAAGTGCGATGGCCATGACCTCGTCGAGGCTCAGGTACGGCGAGGCGACGTGGGCCGGCGCCTGGGCGAAGGTGCAGTAGCCGCAGCGGTCGCGACAGAGCTTCGTGAGTGGGATGAAGACCTTCGGTGAGTACGTGACGACCTGTCCGTGGGCCTCACGAGCGACGGCGAAGGCCCGTGCGCTGAGTTCGCCCAGCGGCGTCCCCACCAAGTCCGAATGGGTGATGGACATCGTGAGCCTCGTCATGCAAGCATCCTAGGTCGGGCGTTTGGAGAACCGGACCGACGTTCGGGTTAACTCGAAGGTTGAATCTTCGAAGCGACCGTGACCAGGAGCTCGTCGTAGGCCGACGCGAACGCCGCGACGCCATCTTCCTCGAGTCGCTCGGTCACCGCCGCCAGCGACACGTCCCCGCCGAGGCCGTCGAGTACCGCCGCCGCCACCGCGGTGCTCTGCGCGTCAACGAGCATCGAAATGGAGAAGTCGCCGTGATCGAGCACCGCCGCGAGCGTCAGGTCCGGCATCGTGTTCACCGTTTCGTCACCAACGATGTTGTCCACGTACAACAAGTCGTAGTAGGTCGGATTCTTCGTCGACGTCGACGCCCAGAGCGGACGTTGGACTTGGGCTCCGCGCGACAAGAGTGTCGTCGCGCGATCGCTCGCGATGCGTTCTCGATACAGTTGGTAGGCCTTGGCGACCTGGGCGTTGGCGGTGGTGCCGCGACGCTTGTCGCCCTCTGGCAGCAGGGCGTCGACGGCCGCGTCGACGCGCGAGACGAAGAAGGAGGCGACGCTCGCGATGGTCGACACGTCGTGACCGTGGGCGCCGGCACGCTCGAGTCCGTCCATCCATGCCGTCAGCACCTCGTCGTAACGGTCGATCGAGAAGATCAGTGTGACGTTCACGTTGATGCCCGCGCCCAGAACTTCGCTCACGGCACCCAGTCCCTCCTTGGTGGCCGGGATCTTGATCATTAGGTTCTCGCGACCCACTTCAGCGGCGAGTCGCTTGGCGGCTTGCACGGTGCCCGCGGTGTCACGCGCGAGGCGCGGCGACACCTCGAGCGAGACGAAGCCGTCACAGTAGCGACGGACACCCTCTGCGAACTCGCGTTTCGAATCTGAGTGTACCGACGAGAGCACGTCACAGGCGTCGCGCACGTCCGCGACGGCCAGTGTCTCGAACAGTCGTTCCGGATCCTTTGATTCAGCGCCGTCCAGGAACCCGTCGTAGGCCGACGACGTGGCGAGGGCCTTGGCAAAGATCGAAGGATTGGACGTCACGCCGCGCACGCCCTGTTCGACGAGTGACGCCAAGGTTCCGTCGTTGAGCCAGTCGCGGCGGATGTTGTCGATCCACGGGCTCTGTCCGTACTCGTTGTACAGCGTGTCCAACTGGGTCATTGCGACGCTCCTAGTGCGTTCTCCACGTGCTCGACAAGGGCCGCCGGATTGATGTGGAAATAGTCGAAGACGACATTGCCCGGCGCCGACATGCCAAACGAGTCAATACCCAGGGCCTGGTCGACGTATTTGGCCCAGCCTAAAGTGGCTCCCGCTTCCAGTGACACCGAAGGGATCGTGCGACGAAGGACCGCGGCGCGATACTCGGGTGACTGGTCTTCGAAGCAGGCCCAGCACGGTAGCGCGACGACCCGCGTCACGATGCCCTTGCTGAGCAATTGATCGTGTGCGGCGAGGCAGTGCGCGACTTCCGACCCGGTCCCGACCAACGTAAAGGCCGCGTCCGGATCCTCGCGCAACACGTACCCACCATTTCGAGCGCCCGCGGCCGAAGCCTCCGCGTCAGGTCCGGCCAAAACCGGCACGTCCTGACGCGAAAGGATGAAAGCCGTGGTGTGGGGTCGGTCGGCCGTGAGGAACTGTTCGACGAGGTCAAGAGTCTCGTTGGCGTCAGTGGGGCGCACGACGTGCAGTCGCGGCATCGCACGCAGGGCCATGAGATGTTCGATGGGCTGATGGGTGGGTCCGTCCTCTCCGACACCGACCGAATCGTGGGTGAAGACGAACAGGACGCCCGCGTGACTAAGTGAGGCGAGTCGAATCGCCGGACGCATGTAGTCACTGAAGACGAAGAACGTCGATCCGATCGGTCGGAACCCACCGTGGAGAGCCTCGCCGACCAGCGTGGCACCCATGGCGAATTCGCGGATGCCATAGTGGATCTGGCGACCAGAAGGCGTGTCGGCCGCCTGAACCTTCGACTGGGCGAGGACGACGCCGGTGTTGTCGGTGAGATCCGCCGAACCCGCGATCACGCCGCGACACTGAGGCGCGAAAACGTCCATCGCGAGCTGCATGGCCTTGCGCGTCGCGACCATCGAGCCCCCGGAGAACGGCTCGGGTGGTGAGGTCACTACCGCGGCGCCGTTGGTCTGGAGCTGCTCGAGCAGCAAGACGCCCCGGTCGCCCGACGTGGCGAGACGCTCTTCCCACGAGGTTCGTTCAATCTGCTGGTGATTGAGACTTTCGACGAGCTGCGCGGGGAGATCGGGATCGAAGGTGAAGGGTACGTCAGGCACGCCAAGCAGACCCTTCGCGACCGTGATCGCCGACGCGCTGAACGGTGAGCCGTGCGCTTCACGCTTGTCCATCATCTCGGGCGAGGGAAAGCCAATGTGCGAGCGCACCACGATCAGCGTCGGGCGCGACGTCTCGGCGATGGCGGCTCTGGTCGCGGCTTCCAACGCGTCGAGGTCGTTCGACTGTTCGCCAAGGTTGATGACGTGCCATCCGTAGGCACTGAAGCGCTGTTCGACGTTGTCGTGCAGCGCCAATTCGGTGGGACCGTCGATCGTGATGTGGTTGTCGTCGTAAAAGACAGTGAGACGATCGAGTCCGAGCGAGCCCGCGAGCGACGACGCTTCGTGACTGACGCCCTCTTCGAGACAGCCGTCTCCGGCGATGACCCAGACGCGGTGATTGACCAGATCCTGTCCATTTTCAGCGCGCAGCACCCGTTCGGCGATCGCCATCCCGACGCCGTTGGCGATGCCTTGGCCGAGGGGACCGGTCGTGACCTCCACGGTCGCGGTCAACCCGCTCTCGGGGTGGCCGGGCGTGCGTGAGTGGGCCTGGCGAAAACCTCGCAGGTCCTCGGGCGTCACGTCGTAGCCGAAACAGTGCGCCAGACCGTACTGGAGAATCGAGGCGTGGCCGTTACTCAGTATGAAACGGTCGCGATCACTCCAGAGGGGATCGGTGGGGTCGTGGCGCAGCACGCGCGAGAACAACATCACCCCGAGGGGGGCGAGCGCCATGGCGGTGCCGCTGTGGCCCGATTTGGCCATCGCGGGAGCGTCCATCGCCACCGCCGCGATCTCACGGATCGCACGTCCTTCGAGTTCGCTCGCGCCGTGGAACATATCGTCAGTCATGGCTACGAGAGTAGTGACTACGAATGGGCCTGCCGGTCAAACGACCGAGATAGCCTTGCCCCATGACCCTGCAGATTCCACCAAATTGCGATCTGACCCTGGGTCTCACGTGCGTTGACAAGAGCCGACCCGGTGTCTCGGTCTGGACCATGCACGTGGACGACCGTTTCCTCAACCCCGCGGGCATCGTGCAAGGTGGATTTCTCGCGGCCATGGCCGACTCGGCGATGGGCGCCTCGGTCGTGACGACGCTGCGTGACCGCAAGTCGAGCATCGCCAACACCGAGATGAAGATCACCCTGATCCGACCCGCTCGACTGGGAGACCACTTGACCTGCACGGCGACCGTCCTGAAGCCCGGCAAGGTGATCTCGTTCGTCGAAGCACGCATCGTCGACGCACAGGATCGTTTGGTGGCGTCGGCGAGCTCGACGTACCTCATAAAAGACCGCACTGAGTAGGCTGGGCTGCATGAAAACCCCGCCGTGGCGCAAGTATCTCCCGGGAGCATCGTTCAAGCGCGACGTCGATGAGATTCGCGGGCTGATCATCGCGTACATCAAGGAAGAGACCATCCAGCCCTTGAAGGACATGGGTCGCTTCGCTCTCTGGGGAGCAGCGGGCAGCATCTTCGTGGGCTTCGGCGCAACCTTGCTCCTGCTCGCCGCGCTGCGCTTCCTGCAAGAGCAGTTCCCGGTCTTTCGCGGCACGCTTTCGTGGATTCCGTACCTGATCGTGGCCGTCTTGGCCCTGGCGGTCGCTGGGCTGACCGCGTGGCGCATCGTCAGCGGATCGGCCAAGCGACGCCTGAAGGCGCCCAAGTGAGAGAGCAGTCAGCGGTGCGCAAGGACCTCGAGCGCTCGATCCGCGCGTTGCTGCCCGACGAGCTGTCGATCAAGAAGAGCGACGCGAACCAGAAGCCCACGGTCGCCGCCGCGGGGCTCGGTGGGTTGTTCACGGGTTACGTCTGGGGATGGATGCGAGGACGTAAGGCCCGAAAGAGACCCAAGAAATGATCCTGCGCCGCCTCTTTCGCACGCTCTTCGCCATGTCACTCGGACGGGCGTGGGCGCAGCGTTCGAGCAAGTGGTTGACGCTCGCCGGGGCGCTACTCGTGTTTCGCTCCCTCGACCGACTCGCGGCTCGGGCCGGTCGTCGCGCGCGCAGCAAATCGTCGACGTGAGTGCCGGCGAACTCGTCGTGGGCGAGCGCGTGATGCTGATCGACGCCAAGGATCGCCGCTACCTGATCACGTTGCGCGAAGGCGCCGCCTTTCACACGCACGCCGGCATCATTCAGCATGACGACCTCATCGGCACGGTCGAGGGTTCACTCGTTCGCGGAAGCACCGAGCGGAGTTTCCTCGTGCTGCGTCCCACTCTCTCTGACGTCGTCTTGAAGATGCCGCGCGGCGCGCAGGTCATCTACCCCAAGGACCTCGGGACGATCTTGATGCAGGCTGACATCGGCCCCGGTATGCGCGTACTCGAAGCGGGCGTGGGCTCGGGCGCGCTCTCGATGACGTTGCTGCGCGCCGGAGCGCACATCACCGGCTACGAGATCCGCGAGGACTTCGCCCAACAGGCGACCACGAACGTCCACGACATGCTCGGCACTGACGTTGCCTACCATCTGCAGATCCGCGACGTGACCCTCGGTATCGACGAGGGAGACCTCGATCGAGTGCTGCTCGACATGCCCGAGCCGTGGGCGGTCGTCATGCACGCCGAGCGAGCGCTGCGTCCGGGTGGCATCTTTCTCGCGTACCTGCCAACGATCAACCAGACGCAGTTGCTGCGTGAAACGTTGCGACAGCACTCGTTCGGAATGGAAGAGACGGTCGAGATTCTTCGAAGGACCTGGCACATCGACGGACGCTCGGTCCGCCCCGATCACCGCATGGTGGCCCACACGGGCTTCCTCACGTCAGCGCGGCGCCTCGTGCGTCGCGTCGAGAGCGACTAGTCGCGCTCGATGAAGATGCACTCGCCGGGGCACTCTTCGGAGGCCTCGACCACGGCGTCTTCCATGTCGGTGGGAACCGCCGCCAGCCCTTCGGCGCCGCCGGGCGACGACTTCACGTCCGCGCCCTCTTTCACGTAGGCGAGTCCATCGTCGAGGAGGGTGAAGACCGATGGGCAGATCTCTTCGCAGAGTCCGTCACCTGTGCACAGGTCCTGGTCTATCCAAACCTTCATCTACTTGGCCTCCGTGGCAATTTTCTGGTCCCGTCACTTTAGCGGGCGAGTTCATCGTTTCGTGACTTTGCTGACGCGCCGCTCTCACCTATGGTGGCGTTATGGACCGTTCCGAGCGCTACACCAATCCAAACAGTCCCGATCACGACGACCAAATAGTCGTGCGATCACCGCGCGAACAGGTCCTCAACGACATTGAGGAAGCGACGCGGCGCGTCGAGATGCTCGAAGAGCAGCTCCTCGAAGCCCGGGGTCAGGTCGCCCAGACCAGGTCGAGCAACGAGAAGCTGACAATCACCATTCAGCAGACCCGCGATCAGATTGCGGCGCTACGCGACGAGGTCGAGAAGTTGACGCAGCCGCCGGCCGTCTACGGCACCTTCGTCGACTTCAACGACGACGGGACCGTCGACATCTTCGCGTCCGGTCGCAAGATGCGCGTGGCGCTGCACCCGGCCATCGATCCGGGTCAGATCGACCGGGGCAACGAGGTCGTGCTCAACGAGTCATTCACCGTCATCGGCGTGCGCGACAGCGACGGACAGGGCGAGGTCGTGACCGTGAAGGAGGTCCTCGACGAGCGTCGTGTCCTGATCTACGGGCGCACCGACGAAGAGCGGGTGGTGGAACTGGCCGACTCACTACGCGACGTGAAGTTGCGCAGCGGTGATGCCCTGGTCTTAGACCTTCGTTCGAATCTCCTCACGGAGCGCCTGGTGCGTCAGGAGGCCGAGGAACTCGTCCTCGAGGAGGTGCCCGACATCACGTACGCCGACGTCGGCGGTCTGGACGCCCAGATCGAGTCGATCACCGACGCGGTCGAGTTGCCCTATCTGCACCGCGCACTCTTCCAGGACTACGAACTGCCCGCGCCGAAGGGGATCCTGCTTTACGGTCCACCGGGTTGCGGCAAGACGCTCATCGCCAAGGCCGTCGCCAACTCGCTCTCGGCCAAGGTCGCTGAGCTCAGTGGCAACCGCAACGTCCGTTCGTATTTCTTGAACATCAAGGGCCCGGAGCTGCTCAACAAGTACGTGGGCGAGACCGAACGTCAGATTCGTCTGGTGTTCCAGCGCGCCCGAGAGAAGGCCGAAGAGGGCGTGCCGGTCATTGTCTTCTTCGACGAGATGGACTCGCTGTTTCGCACCCGCGGCACCGGCATCAGTTCGGACATGGAGTCGACGATCGTACCCCAGTTGCTCGCCGAGATCGACGGTGTGGAGTCGTTACGCGACGTGATCGTCATCGGCGCCACCAACCGCGAGGATCTCATCGACCCGGCGATCCTGCGTCCGGGGCGCCTCGACGTCAAGATCAAGATCGAACGACCCGACGTGGACGCCGCAGCGCAGATCTTCCAGCGCTACTTGCACCACAACCTGCCAATCGACGAACAGCTCATCAACGAGCTCGGCGGCGGCGATCGCAACAAGGCCATCCGCGTCATGATCGAAGAGACGGTCGCCGACATGTACCGCGTCGACGACGAGAACCGTTTCCTCGAAGTCACCTACCAGGGCGGTGACAAGGAGATCCTGTACTTCAAGGACTTCGCGTCGGGGGCCATGATCGAGAACATCGTGCGGCGCGCCAAGAAACTCGCGGTCAAGCGTGAGATCGCGGGTAACGGACGTGGACTGAAGAGCACGGACCTGCTCGAATCGATTCGCCAGGAGTTCCGCGAGAACGAGGATCTTCCCAACACCACCAACCCCGACGACTGGGCGCGCATCTCGGGCAAGAAGGGTGAACGTATCGTCTTCATCCGGACCCTGATCAACCGCGAGGAGACTGACGTCAAGGGTGGCCGATCGATCCAACACGTCGGCACCGGCCAGTACCTCTAACTCGATGGCCATCGCGAAGGTCCTGGGCGTCGAGACCGAGTTCGGCATCGCCGGAGGTCCGGACCTCGATCCGATCGTCGCGTCGAGCATCATCGTCAACGCCTACGCCCAGCAGGGCCGCACCACGATCAACTGGGACTTCGAAGGCGAGACGCCGGACTTGGACGCGCGAGGGCTGCCGGGACTGACCTCGTTCGCGCCCGTCGTCGAGACCCACCTCGCCAACACGGTGCTGACCAACGGCGCGCGTCTGTACGTCGATCACGCCCATCCCGAGTACTCCTCACCCGAGTGTCGCACGCCACTCGAGGCCACGCTCTACGACGCCGCGGGCGAGGAGGTGATGCGTCGCGCCCAACTCGTGGCGAACCAGTCGCTCGAACTGCGCCAGGCGATCTCGCTCTACAAGAACAACTCCGACGGCAAGGGAAACTCCTACGGCACGCACGAGAACTATCTCGTCGCCCGTCAGGTCGAATTCTCCCAGGTGATCCGGGCAATGGTGCCGCACTTCGTCTCGCGCCAGATCTTCGTGGGCGCGGGCAAGATCGGTGCCGAGACCGAGGACGGTCTCGAGAAGGGCCCGGACTTCCAGATAAGTCAGCGCGCCGAGTTCTTCGAAGAGGTCGTCGGACTTGAGACCACCCTCAAACGACCGATCATCAACACCCGTGACGAACCGCACAGCGACGCCGAGCGATTCAGACGCCTGCACGTCATCATCGGCGACGCCAACATGAGCCAGGTCGCCACGCTGGTCAAGGTCGGCTCCACCGCCCTTCTCCTGGCACTGCTCGAAGATCGCGGCGCCGACAGCTTCCCCAGTGCGCCGAAGAAGCCCGTGCAGGCGCTTCGACAGTTCTCCCTCGACCCGACGCTGCAGACCACCGTGCTCTGTGACGACGACCGCCAACTCTCGGCCTGGGATATCCAGGACCAGCTCTGGCACCTCGCCGAACATTACGTCGACCGGCACGGCGGCGACGCCGTCGCGCCCTCCGACGAAGTGGCGTTCGTCCTCACGCAGTGGCGCGAGATGCTCGACGGAGTGCGCGACGACCCGACCGCGGTCGCCGATCGCGTCGACTGGATCGCCAAACAACGTGTCGTGAACGGTTACCGCGAGCGTTACGACCTATCGGCGAACGACGCCCGGCTGCGCGCGATCGACCTGCAGTACCACGATCTTCGAGCAGAACGATCGCTCGCCCAGCGCGTCGGGCTGCGAGAGATCTTCAGACTCGAGCAGGTTCGTGAAGCGGTTCACAACCCGCCAACCTCGACCCGCGCCTACTTCCGGGGTCAATGCGTCGCTCGCTATCCCGACCAGATCGCGGCGGCCAACTGGGACTCGGTCGTCTTTGACCTCGGTCAGGGGCCGCTGCAGCGGGTTCCTATGATGGACCCCCTGCGGGGTACCGCAGAACTGACGTCCGACTTGCTAGAAACGTGTCCAACGGCTGATGACCTACTAGAAGCGTTAGACAGGTAGAACTGAACGTATGAGTGAACAAGAGCGAATCCAAAAACAGCGCACCGAGCGAACGACCGAACCGGCGAGCGACGTGTCCGTCGACGCCACCAAGGGCGAGCAATTGAAGGCTGACCTCGACGACCTGCTCGACGAGATCGACGAGGTGCTCGAAGAGAACGCCGAGGAGTTTGTGCGCAACTACGTGCAAAAAGGCGGCCAGTAGGAATGGGTCTTCCGCTGTACAACGCCCACGATGATCCGGGGCCGTCCTTCTTCCGTTACGCGCACGCAGCCGGTCTGACGACGTCACACGACTCGGACCACGTGGCGTCGCCGCACGCGACCACCATCATCGCGGTGCGTTACGTGGGTGGCGTCGTGATGGTGGGGGACCGCCAGGCGACCGGGAGCTACATCGCGAGCCGCGATGTTCGAAAGATCGAGGCGGCCGATCGCTATACGGCCCTCGCCATCTCGGGCACGGCCGCGCGCGGCATTGAGTTCATCCGCATGGCCCAACTCTCCTTCGAGCACTACGAGAAAATGACTGACGCCGTCTTGAGTCTCGAGGGAAAGGCCAACTACCTCTCGCCGGTCATCCAGCGCAACAATCTGACGTCGCCACTGGTCGTGCTGCCGCTGCTCGCCGGTTGGGACCTCAATCACCAAGTGGGACGCATATTCGAGTACGACGGTGCGGGGGGCTGCTACGAGCGCGTCGACTTCGCGACGATCGGGTCGGGCTCGCCGTTCGCCGAGAACACGCTGCGCCTGGGTTTTCGCAGCGACCTCGATCTCGAAGCCGCCTTGGACCTCGGGGCACTCGCCCTGTACGAGGCGGGCGACAACGACCCGAGTACCGGGGGACCGGACTTCGTGCGCAACCTCTTCCCGATGATGGTCACGATCGACGCCGCGGGCTTTCAGGAACTCTCCAATGACGACGTGGGGAACCGCTTCCGCGTGATCAACGAACGCCGCACCCAGTCCGGGGGTATCGCCGGAGGATCGCTGCGATGAGTAACTACTTCTACGTCGCGCCCGAACAACTCATCAAGGATCGCGCGGAGTTCGCCCAAAAGGGCATCGCTCGCGGTCGCTCCATCGTGGCCGCCATCTACGACACCGGCGTCGTCATGGTCGCGGAGAACCCTTCGGCGTCGCTCAACAAGATCTCGGAGATCTACGACCGGATCGCCTTCGCTGGCGTGGGCAAGTACAACGAGTTCGACCGACTACGCGAGGCGGGCATTCGCTGGGCCGACGGTACGGGTTTCACGTACTCGCGCGGTGACGTCGACGCGAGGGCGCTCGCCAACTACTACGCCCAGCACGTGGGCGACATGTTCACCGAGGGGCCCAAGCCCCTGGAGATCGAGATACTCGTGGCCCAGCTCGGTAACAAGATCCGCCCGACCAAGCTGTACCGGATCGCCTACGAGGGCACCATCTCTGACGAGCCGCGCTTCGCCGTGCTCGGCGGCGACGCCGAGACGATCAAGGGACGATTCGCCGCCTCCGAGGACGAACTCGAACCGCTCGCGACGACGCTCAAGAACGCCGTCGCGGCGCTCGCGGGAACCGACCGGGTGATCCCCGCGAGCGAACTCGAGGTGGGCCTACTCGAGGATCGGGGGAGTCGTCGGACCTTCATCCGCTTGAATGACGACGAAGTGAGCGAGCTCCTGCGCTGAGTGCGCAGCGACGAGAACGGCCATGCTGAGACGCATCTACGGGATCGAAACCGAGTACGGGATCACTTTTTCGTTGCGTGGACAGCGTCGACTGAGCCCCGACGAGGTCTCGAGGTTCCTCTTTCGCAAGGTCGTCGCCTGGGGACGATCGAGCAACGTCTTCTTGGAAAACGGAAGCCGCCTTTACCTCGACGTCGGCAGTCACCCCGAGTACGCCACGGCCGAGTGCGACTCACTCGCCGACGTAGTCGCCCAGGACAAGGCCGGCGAGGCGATACTGCGCGAGTTGGTCGACTACGCCCAGGGTCAACTCGCCGACGAGGGAATCCGCGGCGACATCTTTCTCTTCAAGAACAACACCGACTCGTCGGGTAATTCCTACGGCTGCCACGAGAACTATTGCATCGAACGCATCGACGATCTGAGCCGACTCGAGCAAGTCTTCATCCCGTACCTGATCAGCCGCCAGATATTCACGGGTGCCGGCAAGGTGGTTACGAACGCCAAGGGCACGGCCTACTCCATGAGTCAGCGCGCCGAGCACATCTGGGAATCGATCTCGTCGGCCACGACGAGAAGCCGTCCGATCATCAACACGCGCGACGAACCGCACGCCGATCCCGAGCGATACCGTCGCCTGCACGTCATCGTCGGCGATTCGAACATGAGTGAGTTCGCGACATTCTTGAAGATCGGCACCGCGTCGGTCATTCTCGCGATGATCGAGGACCGAACGACAGTGCTGCGCGACTACAACATGGCCTCGCCGATCAACGCCCTGCGCGACATCTCCTACGACCTGTGGAGCAAGGAACCCGTCAAACTGAGTAGTGGACGCGACATGACGGCACTCGAGATCCAAGAGGACCTCTGCGAGCGCGCCGAACTCTTCTTGCAGAGCCATCAACTGCCCACTGACCAGGTGTACGCGGTGAAGTTGTGGCGCGAGGTCATCGAGCAGTACCGGAGCGATCCGATGATGCTCGCCGACCGTGTCGACTGGATCGCCAAACTCCAGATCATCGAGCGAGAGCGAGAGCGCAGTGGTGTCGACCTCGCCGATCCCAAGATCGCTTTGATCGACCTCTTGTATCACGACACGAAGTACGAACGTGGTCTCTACTACCGCCACCAGTCCCGTGGACACTTCCAGCGAATGGTGAGCGATGACGACATCGCGGCCGCGTCCCAGACACCGCCGTCGACCACGCGGGCGCATATGCGCGGCACGTTCATCAAGGCCGCCAAGCACTGGCGACGTGACTACACGGTGGACTGGGTGCATCTGAAGCTGAACGACGAGATGCAACGCACGGTATTGCTAAAGGATCCGTTCAAGAGCAATGACGAGCGTTTCCAGAAGCTTCTGGTTTCCCTCGAGCGCCATGAGCGACGCGACTAACCTTCAAGAGTGCCCGAAGAGACTCCCGTCGACAATATTGCTGTGCTCGAGACCAATCCGGACGCCGACGTAGACGCCGAGAGCGGACTAACGCAACGTAAGAAGCACCGTCGCCGCGTGGTGATTGAGTGGCTGATCATCATCGTGGCCGCGTTGGCGGTTTCCTTCGTGATGCGCACCTTCGTCGTGCAGACCTTCTATATTCCGTCCGCCTCGATGGAGCCGACGCTGCAGATCGGTGACCGGATCATCGTGTCGAAGTTGAGTGTCAGTCTCGGCACGATCAACCGTGGCGACATCGTCGTCTTCAAGGCGCCGCCCGCCGAGCACTGCGGTGAGGTCGTCACCGATCTCGTGAAGCGCGTCATCGGACTGCCGGGCGATTATCTAACGTCCAAGGGCAACACCATTTACGTGGGCACGGCACCGACCACGGAGGTCGCCTTGAACGAGACCTGGACCCACACCGAGCCCCTGGGCACACCGATCGGAAACGTGCATGTCCCCGCCCATACATACTTCGTGATGGGTGACAATCACGCTGACTCCTGCGACAGCCGGATGTGGGGAAGTGTCCCCAAGTCCGACATCATCGGCAAGGTCTTCCTACGTATCTGGCCGCTCTCGCGCGTCGGCTTCCTGTAGAAAATCGACGTAGCCCCGCCCCTACAATGGGTCGGTGTTCAGTTTGAGTCCAATCAAGATCCTGGTAATCGTGGCCGTGGTGTTGTTGCTCCTCGGACCGGACAAACTGCCCGACGTCGCACACAAGCTCGGATCGAGCTGGCGCGCGCTCAAGCGCATCCAGGAACGGGTCGAAGCCGAGGTCCGTGAGGTGATACCCGACCTGCCCAGTTCGGGTGACATCGCTCGCCTCGCTCGCAGCCCCGTCAATCTGCTCAACACACTGGCCGACCGTGTGGACGCTCGAGAAGAGGAGTCGCAGAGGACCGACGAGCCGGCGTCGAGTGCGCAATCACCACTCGTCGCCGAGATCATCGACGATCCCGAACCCCTGATCGTGCCGTCGCCCGCGACACCCGCGGCCGTTCGCCCCACCGACGGCCCCTTACCTCCCGACCCCTCACTGAACTAGGTCGCACGTGTCCAAATTCCGAAACGCCGCGACCGGCATGACGTTGGCCGAGCATCTCGCCGAGGCGCGACACCGCTTCCTCGTTTCGACGATTGCCGTGGTCGTGCTGGGCATCGGTTCCTTCCTCATCTACCCCCAGATCCTGCACCTGCTCCAAGAGCCCTACTGTCACGCCGTACCGAAGCACTGCGCCTTCTTCGTCACCAATCCACTCGACGGATTGACGTTGCGCATCAAGATCGCCTTCTTCGGCGGACTGCTCTTCTCGTCGCCCGTCCTCTTCTGGCAGGTCTGGCGCTTCATCACGCCGGGCCTGAAGGCGAGGGAGCGGCGTTACGCGATTCCCTTCGTCCTGGCGTCGATAACGTTCTTCTTCGTCGGCGTCGTGATCGCCTACTTCAGCTTCGGTCACGCCTTATCGTTCCTTCAGTCCATCGGTGGGCGCACCTTGACGAGCATCTACAACCCGAACCAGTACCTCGGCCTGTTCCTGCTCATGATGTTCATCTTCGGCGTGACCTTCGAATTCCCCGTGGTGCTGGTCGCCATTGAGTTGGCCGGCCTCGTCACGCCGAACCAACTACTCAAGTCCTGGCGCTACGCGTTGATCGGCATCACGGTCGCCGCGGCGGTGTTCACCCCGAGCGGCGACCCCTTGTCAATGATGGCTCTCGCGATTCCGTTGACGGCCTTCTACTTCATGTCCATTGGCATTGGCAAGCTGTTCCACAAGTGACCCCGGACGAATACCGCCGTGAGTTCATTGAAGGACTCGGTTTCGGGCTGGACCGGTTCCAGCTCGACGCCATCGAGGCGTTCGACGAACGGGTGAACGTCCTCGTCAGCGCACCGACCGGCTCGGGCAAGACCTTGATCGCCAATTACGCGATCGGACGGGTCCTCGATCGCGGCGAGCGGGCGTTCTACACCACGCCGCTCAAGGCACTGTCCAATCAGAAGTACCACGAACTGAGTGCCCTCTTCGGCGAGTCGCGCGTGGGGCTGCTGACCGGCGACACGTCACTCAACCGCAACGCCGAGGTGATCGTGATGACGACCGAGGTGCTGCGCAACATGCTGCTCACCGACTCCCAACAGCTCATGACCCTCGGACTCGTGATCCTGGATGAAGTGCACTACCTGCAGGACCCCTTCCGAGGGGGCGTGTGGGAAGAGGTGCTCATTCTCACGCCAGCGGCGGTTCGCTTCGTGGCGCTGTCGGCGACCGTCGGCAACGCCGACTTCGTGGGGGAGTGGTTCAGCTCGGTCCGCGGTCCGACGAGCATCATCGTGGAGGAGAATCGCCCGATCAAACTGCACGACCACGTCGCCATCGTCCGTCGCGGACAACCCAACGCCGACGTCGTCGACCTCCTCGACGGTGTTCGACTGTCCGACGAATCTCGTCGCATCGACAACATGATGAAGTCCACGCGGCGATTTCGTGCGGGGCCTCGGTGGAATGGATCCAAGTCGAGTTCGCCGCCACCTCCCTTTCGCGCGCCGCGACGGAGTGAACTGCTGCAGGCGCTCGAGCGAGACGACCTCTTGCCGGTGATCGTCTTCATCTTCTCACGGGCCGCCTGCGACGACGCCGTGCATCAATGCCGGCGTGACGGCCTCTTGTTCACGACCCCTGAGGAGCGCCACGAAATCGAGGCAATCGCCCACTCGCGACTCGTTGGCTTCTCCGACGACGACCTCAAGGCGCTCGAGTTCGCCGACTTCATCGACAGTCTTCGCCGCGGCCTCGCCATGCACCACGCCGGCATGGTGCCGGCATTTCGCGAGATCGTCGAAGCGTGCTTCGAGCAGAACCTGCTCGCGGTCGTGTTCGCGACCGAGACACTAGCCCTCGGTGTCAACATGCCCGCACGGTCGGTCGCCCTCGAGAAGTTCACCAAGTTCTCCGACGCCGGACGACAGTTCCTGACGAGCGGCGAGTTCTCCCAGATGACCGGGAGGGCCGGACGGCGCGGACTGGACGACGAGGGACACGCCATCGTGTGCTTCTCCAACGAAGTGGCGCTGCACGACGTGGCCCGGATCGCGCTGGCGCCTCCCTCGGACCTGCACTCGTCGTTCCGTCCGACCTACAACTTCACGGCGAACCTGATCAATCACTTTGAGTTCGAGACTGCGCTCGAGGTCGTGCAACGCTCCTACGCGCAGTTCGAGGCCGACCATCGCCCGACCGGTACCAAGCGGCCCCTCGGTGAACAGATGATCGCACGCCACAAGGTGCTGGAGGAACTGGGCTACGCCGAAGGTTGGAAACTCAACCACCACGGACAACTGTTGCGTTCGATTTACCACGAGTGCGACCTGCTGATCGCCGAGTCCATCGGTTCGGGCGTCTTCGAAGGCCTCGAGCCGGCCCAACTCGCCGGTGTGCTCTCGTGCTTCGTCTATGAATCGAAACGTTCCTCGCGCACGCCCCACGCGGCCAAGCAGGTGACGACGAAGAAGAAGCGGTCGATCAACGATCGACTCGGCCAGGAGCGCCGCGGCAATCTCAACGAGCGGATCGCTGAAATCTCCGTCACCTCGGCGACCATCCGCGAGATCGAGGACCGCTACCGGGTTCCCCACGCCAAAGAGCCCGACGGCAAGTTCGCCACCACCATCGCCGCCTGGGCCAGGGGAGCGTCGCTCGGCACCGTGCTCGACCTCGCCGACGTCGAGATCGGTCAGACCTCGCCCGGGGACTTCGTTCGAAACGCCAAGCAAGTGGCGGATCTTTGCGAGCAACTCTCTCGCATGCACCACCTCACCGACGTCGCTGACGTCGCCGACCAGGCCCGCGACGCGGTGCTGCGCAGCGTCGTGGCGGGCGCCTCCAGCGTCCACCCCCTCGCCTAATTTCAGTCCTAATCTCGTAACTCCATGCACACCTACGTCGCCGAAGAGTTCACCGAGGTCGAGGCGTCCATTCTGCGCAAGTACTTCACCAACCTCGAGGGTCCCGTCTTTGCCCTGGTCAACCTGCCCGAGGTCGTGAAGGGGGCGCTGTTCGCCCGCTATTCGCGCTCGTCAAAGAGCTTACGACGACTCTTTCTCGACGAGTTCGTGGGAGATCTCGACCTGTCGGACGACGAGTCGGTGGACGCCACCATCGGTCTGGATCGGGCCGATGACCTCTACCAGAGGATCTTCTACGAGTACGGAGACGATTCGGTCGCCCAGTTGGGCGGCGTGCACCTGGCGTGCGAACAGGCGAGCAACGTCCTCACCAAAGTCCTCGAGTGGGGACGTCTCATGAGCTACCTCGAACAGTCGACGCGCTACCTCGGCTACGACCGTCGACTCACCAACGGCCACTACCGGTTCTACCGCGACCATGACGTCCTCGAGTCGCGCTTCGGCGCCCGCTACGTCGGTGAGATGGACCGCATGTTCGATACCTACGCCGAACTGCTGCCCAAGCTCACCGAATACCTCACGCGCAAGTATCCCAAGACCCCCGACGACACGGACTTCGTCTACCGCCAGGCGATCCGGGCGAAGGCGCTCGACGCCGTGCGTGGACTGCTGCCCGCCAGCGCGCTCTCGAACCTCGGTATCTACGCCTCCGGTCAGGCCTACGAAGCGCTCTTGTTGCGCATGAGGGCCCATCCGCTCCCTGAGGTGCGCCTCTACGCCCAGATGATGATGGACGAGCTGATGAAGGTCATCCCGTCGTTGCTCAAGCGCGTGGAAGTTGCCGAGCGCGGCGTGGCGTGGACTGCCTATCTCGCCAACACCAAGGGAGCGACGAAAGCTCTGCTCAACTCGATGTGGCACGACCTCGCGACGACCGACGAAGGTGAGTCGGTCCGTCTCGTCGGATTCGATCCCGATGGGGAGCGGCGCGTGCTCGAGGCGATCGTCTTTGCGAACACCGCCCTGTCGAATGACGAGGCCGTTCGCCGAGTCGCCGCGATGAACGAGTTGGAACGAACGAATCTCATGAGAACCTACGTGGGCGAGCGACGCAATCGTCGCCACCGACCGGGTCGCGCCTTCGAGCGCACCGACTACCGCTTCGAACTGGTGACCGATTACGGTGCCTTCCGCGACCTGCAGCGTCATCGCCTATTGAGCATCGAGTGGCAACCGCTCACGGTCGAACTCGGTTACGACGTGCCCGTCGTGATCCGAGAGGCCGGTTTCACCGACCGCTTCGAGGAGTCCCTCGGGCGTTCTGCCGAGCTCTTTTCTGACATGCGGGCCGAGTTCCCTGAACAGAGCCAGTACTGCGTGGCCCTGGCCTTTCGCATCCGTTACGTGATGCAGATGAACGCCCGAGAGGCGATGCACCTGATTGAACTTCGTTCAGGCCCCCAGGGACATCCCAGTTATCGACGGGTGGCCCAGGAAATGGCGCGGTTAATACGAGAAGAAGCCGGTCACAGCGTTATCGCCAATTCAATGCAATTTGTTGATTTCTCAGATACAGATCTCGAGCGACTCGAGGCGGAGCGTACCGCAGAACGAAACCGGCTCAAACGCTAGCGAAAGAGGGCGGTTAGCAAGTCCTTATCCGGAAATGTCGCACGAAGCGCGAAAAAGGCTCTACACTGCCAGCGCTACAGAAGAGGATTTTATGGCAAATGCAAGCAATGATGACACTGAAGAAGTTTTTGACGAAGAAGAGATCGCCGACGGTTTCGACGAGGAGATCGTAGGCGTTGAAGAACTGGTCGACGTCGACGTCGAGGACGTTGACGAACTCGACGTCGAGGAAGTCGACGTCGATGAGGACGTCGAGGGAGACGACACCGTCGAGATTGACGACGAGGAAGTGCTGATCGCGGTCGTGGTGCCCGAAGAAGACGAGGACGTGGCTGATGACGCCGACGTGGAACTCGCCCTGGACGAGGTGTTGGCCGAAACGATCCGGCGCACCACTACGCCCGAAGACGACGACGAAGTGGTCGGTGAGATCGACACGACCGTCGACCCGGCCGAGACGATCCTGCCCAGGCAGGACGACGAGTTCCGTTGCACATCGTGCCGACTGTTGAAGAAGACCAGCCAGCTCGCTGACAAGGCCAAAGGTCTCTGTCGCGACTGTGTCTAACCGCTCGCACGTCACTCGACGTCACCGCGGGCGTCCATCGTGGCTCTAGTCCCCACTCACGAGGTATCACCCGAACTCGTCTCACTATGGAGCGAAGCGGTGCACGCGGCGAGCCACCAGCGCGGGGGACCTCAATTGCTGGCGACGATTCGTGGTGGCGTTGACGAAGAGGTGCTCCTCGAGCATCTCGTTCACCTCCACGCCGTCTGGCTGGCGATGGAAGACGATGAACCGGTGGGGATGGCGATCTACCGTGACGGCGTGATCGAGGCGGTGTTCGTGACGGCCCGGCGTCGTCGTCGGGGCGTGGCTCGGATGGTGGTGAACACGCTGAAGACCTTGGAGACGCCTCCGAAGGACGCGTTGGCGCTACCGGGCGATAGAGCGACGAAATCGCTCTACGAATCCTTTGGCTGGAAGGCGCGACTACTTACGATGCACGCCGAGTAGTGGGTCGACGGGCCACACGTGTCGGCGGGGGCGGGGGCGGCACCCGCATGCCGAGCAACTTGGCGAACTCGGGAATCGCGCCGGCACTCTTGATCGCGAGCGCCTTGCACGTTTCGTCGGCCGGGATGCCCAAGGGTTTCACGTTGCGGCGGATCGACGTGTCGACCGCCAGCGTGACGATCTCCTTCCAGCGCGCCACGTCGAGTTCGCTCGTGAGGACCTCAGAGGTGATCGCGACGACCTTGGTCGCCATCTCACCGCTCACGCGCGTGGACATGTCCGGTGGGCGTGCCACGAGGCGCAGCGCCTCGGGAACGTTCTTCGAGGCCACGGCGGCGTCGAGCTTCTCGGTCCACTGAGTGCGCAGCGTCTCGAGCCGTACGGTCAACGCGCCTTGAAGTTCTTTCAATTGGGCACGCGACTCCTCGTCGAGTGACACGGTCTTGGCCGACGTCACGACGGCGCGTAGATCGCGCAAGCGCAGTTCCTTGCCGGCACCGACGGCACCCGTCGCCCGGTCCTTCCAAAGGGCCAGGTTGGTCTTGCCCAACAACTCCTCCGCGATGCGGTTGATCGTCTCGGGGTCGATGGTGGTGCGGCCCTGCGCCGTGGCGTTCTTGTTCTGTTCGGCAACAGCCGTGCGAACGGCGGGCATGCCGCCGCGTAGCAGTTGCTCGGCGACCGGTAACTGTTCGGGTGAGAGGGTCGCGAGCAACGCGTTGCGGTGCGTCGTCGTCATCGGCGGCACGCTGGGGCCGCTCGGGCGCTCGGAGCGACCAGTACGACCGGAGTGTTCGCCTCGTGCGCCGCGCTCGGGACGAGGACCGCGTTCGGGACGGGGACCGCGCTCGGAACTCTCGGGACGGGGACCGCGCTCGGCACCCTCGGGGCGAGGACCGCGTTCGGGACGAGGACCGCGCTCGGGGCGAGGACCGCGTTCGGGGCGAGGACCGCGTTCGGGACTGGAGCCCCGGTCAGTTCCGGGCGAACTCGCGCCGCGGTCCTTGGACGACGGTCGGTCCTTGGACGTGGGCCGTCCGGCGGGGCGCTTCGATCCTTCGCGACGTTCACC
>Ga0209385_1000035_pt1 | contig 46010 bp, 36 predicted proteins | sample NGEPerB_FD_184506 | JGI IMG/M metagenome (GOLD analysis project Ga0209385, IMG submission 184506) | Arctic peat soil microbial communities from the Barrow Environmental Observatory site, Barrow, Alaska, USA - NGEE PermafrostAB12-B... | ecosystem: Environmental > Terrestrial > Soil > Wetlands >... | reverse complement strand
GCCGCGGGCGCCGCGTGGCGGGCCGCGTCGAAGCGGGCGCGCCGGCCTGAGCCGGCCGCGCCCCCGGTCGCGACAACCCATGTCGCGCTACAGGATCGACTTCAGGAATTCCTTGTTCGTCTTCGTCTTCGCGAGCTTCGAGAGCAGGAGTTCCATCGCGTCGATGGGCTTCACGGACGAGAGCGCCCGCCGCAGCTTGTGGATCTTCGGCAGCTCGTCGGCGTCGTAGATCTTTTCTTCCTTGCGGGTGCCGGAGGCCGGGATATTGATGCACGGGAAGATGCGCCGCTCGAAGAGGCCGCGGTCGAGGATGATCTCGCTGTTGCCGGTACCCTTGAATTCCTCGAAGATGACGTCGTCCATCCGGCTCCCCGTGTCGATGAGACACGTGGCCACGATCGTGAGCGAGCCGCCGCCCTCGTGGTTCCGCGCGCCGCCGAAGAAGCGGCGGGGCTTTTCCATCGTGCGGGCGTCCATGCCGCCCGAAAGGATGCGGCCGCTGCCGCGCTGCTCGTTGTTGTAGGCGCGGCTCATGCGGGTGATCGAGTCACAGAAGATGACGACGTCGTGGCCGATCTCGACGAGGCGCTTGGCCCTCTCGAAACACGCTTCCGAGACCGCGATGTGGTGGGCGGCGTTCAGATCGCTCGGCGAGGCGACCACTTCGCCCGTGATCGACCGCTGCATATCCGTCACTTCCTCGGGCCGCTCGTCGACGAGGAGCATGAAGATTTTCACGTCCGGGTTGTTTTTCGCGATGGCGTTCGCCATCGCCTTCAGAAGGAAGGTCTTTCCGGCCTTCGGGGGCGCGACGATGAGACAGCGCTGACCGCGGCCGATCGGGGCGACGAGGTCGAGGACCCGGCCCGAGATCTCTTCCGGTGCGGTCTCCATCCGAAGGCGCACGTCCGGATCCACCGAGACGCCCTTGTGGAACTGGATGTATTTGCCACGATATTCCGCGGGATCGAGGCCTTCGATGGCCAGGATCTTCTGGACCATCGGACCCTTCGGGCCTCGCGACACGGCCTCGGCCTCCACGAGGAGCCCGTCCTCGAGATCTTCGGACTCCACGAGGAACTTCGGAAGGAAGGGATCCCCCCGTTCCGCGAAGTAGGTCTCGGAGGAGACGAGCGTCCCGGAATGGTCGCCGTGCAGCTTGACGATGCCCTTGACCGTCGTGTGCGGTTGATGGGCGGCGGCCGCGGGCTCGGCACGGACCGCGTAGCGGCCGCGCGCTTCGGGCGAGACGCCCTCGGCTACGGCGGGGGCACCGCCCTCGGCCAGGCCACCAGGCCCGCGCCCGCGTCCGCGGCGACGGCGGCGGCGGCGGCGGCGGCGGAACGGATCGAACGCGCCCACCTGGGACGCATCGCCCTCTCCGGCGGGCTGCCCATCGGCCGAGCCACCCTCGGCAGCCTCACCCTCGTCGCTTTCGCCGCTTTCGCCGTTTTGGGAATCGGCCTCGAAATCGCCCTCGGCGTCGACCACCCGTGGGTCGTCGTCGGGCGCCGTCAGGACCCTGTCCTTCGGGTTCATCTCACTCAATCGGTCCTCCGGGGTTGGCTCCTCATGGCGAGCCAACGGACTTCCCTCGTGGCCTCCGGTCGGAGACGGCGTTCCACGGTGAACGCACGCATCTTCCGGACTTCGGGCCCTTGACTTGGGTTCTCCCTGGCGGGGCGGCGCGGTCTCTTCGGCTTCTCTCGCCGTTTCGGCTCCGGTTCACGGCGCCGTGGGGCTCCGACGTTCGGGGCCGCCCTGCAGGACCGAATGCTACGCCAACCGTCTCGGGCGCGTCAATCCGGCCTCTTTCCGCGACAAACGGGGCGGAACGGACCGTGCATCCGGGGTCGTTACAATGCCCGACGTGACACGCATGACCTCTCCCCGTCGCTTCCTTCGATTCGTGGTCGCCCCTATCGTCCTGGCTGCCCTTCCGGCACTCGGACAAACGCCGACGCCGACGCCGACCTCGACGCCGACGCCGACCGCCACGCCGACTCCGACTCCGACGCCGTCCGGGACGCCGACACCCACTCCCGCTCCCACGGCGCGCGCCGTCTCGGCGGGCTCGGAGATCTGGACGTTCGCCGGCGTGCCCTCGACCGGCCTCGCGATCGGGGCCTACGACGGCTCGAACCTCATCAAGGACTCGGGTGGCGCGATCTGGGCCGTGTCCGCCTCGGACAATTCGATCTCCCGCATGTCCGCGGACCGCACGAAGCTTTCGCGCTGGGTCATGGCGATAGACAGCGCCCCGAGCTCTCTCCTCCCCGACTCCGACGGAACGTTGTGGGTGACGGAGCTCGGCGGCTTCAAGGTCGCGCATTTCGACCCCGCGAGCGGAAACGTCACCGAGTACGTGGACGGCACACGGCGGCCCACTACTCTCGTGAAACGGCCCAACGGCAAGTTCTGGCTGCCCGAAACCGGCGGCCTTCTCGCGCTGTTCGACCCCTCCGTCCCGAGTTTCATCTATTACCAGACGCCGGGCGTCTTCTATCTTTCCTACCCCTGGTCGGACGCCGACGGCACGCTCTTTTCGCTCGATTTCATCTACGGGACGATCGTGCGTTGGGCACCCGACCTGTCGACGGCTCGGGTCTGGACCATTCCGACGACGTCGCTCTCCCCTTCGAAGATCGTGCGCCTCGCCGACGGCAACCTCTGGATTTCCTTCTTCAACTCGTCGGAGCTCGGGCGCTTCGACGACCAGACGGGCACGCTCGACATCTTCACGTTGAACGCGGGCGCCTTCCCCTTCGACATTCAGAACTATCGCGGGCTCGTCATCTACTCCGACCTCGGCGGCCAGGTCGGCTTCCTCGATCCGGCGAAGGTCATCCCTTCGTCCTCGACGACCCTGACGCAGGTAGACGTCGTGCCGCTCGTGCGCTCGACCTTGCCGACGACCGCCGTCACGAGCACGCTCACCTTCGACGAGCAGAACCTGACCCCGCCCCTTCCGGGATTCGACCTGGGAAGCAGCGCTCTCCCCGGCCTGGCGCAGATCTTCGTAAACAACGGGGCCGCGCTCTGGGCGATGCTGGTCGACGAGGTGAGAGGCCGCATCTTCTTCGGAACGACGGGCGCGATCGGAATCCTCGGACCCCCGCCGCAGATCGACGTCCGGGACCTGTACCTCGCCTCCGCATCCGCCGCGGCGCTTCCCTCCGATCCCGCGCGCGCGTACCGGACGCAGATCGTCACCTGGAACCGCGGGACGCCAGACGCCACCGGCGTAACGAAGGCCCTCAACCCGATCCAGCGGGTCCTGCCCGACGGGTGGATCGCCGGGTTGTCGGGCACCGCGACCGTGTCGGTGCCGGCCGGGACGCTCCTCTCGCAGGAAGACGTCGTCGGCACCGGCATGGATTCCGCCGGCGTTTTCGGCGGCCTCCAGATCACGTCGGATGTTCCCGACGATGCGTTCGCGTGGTCACGCGTCTCGGTTCCGGCTCCCGGCGGCGGGACCCTGGGATATGCCGCGAACGCCTTGAACGATTCGGTCGGCCTCGGCGCGGGCGACACGGGCTTCCTGTTCGCCTCCCCGGACGCGGCGCAGCTCACGATCGCGGGACTTCTCGTGACGCGGTCGTCTACAGGCACGCTTTCGATCGTCGACGCGAGCGGCGTGACGAAGGCCACCTACGCGTACGACTGGCCGGGAGGCTATCGGGTCCAGGGCACGTCGATCTTCGACGCCTTCGCTCTCCCGCCTCTGCCGTCCGCGCGCATCGTCTGTACGGTGGCGACGGGGCGCGTGCTGCTGTTCGGCACTGCCGTCGATCCGGTGAGCGGCGACGGGGCGAACCTCGGCGCCATCGGAGCGGCCGCCTTCGCACCCGGGCTCCAGATCACCGGCTTTGCGCGCGGCGGCGGACTCTCATCCACGCTACAGGTTTTCAACCCCGGCACGGATCCGGCGCACGTCAGCCTTTCCGTGCGCGTGGCCCAGCCCGTGGACGGCCCCGCGCTCCCGCCGGCCGCCTTTCTCACGACGGCCACCGTCCCGCCCGGAACCGTGGCCACGCTCGACCTGAGCGGCGCGGGCTCCATGGTCACCGGCACGCTCGACATTTTCTCGGACCAGCCGGTTGCGGCCTTCGCGACGTTCCGGACGGCCCTGCCCACGGGCGGAAACGCCGTCTTCACGGCCCCCGCCGTGTTTTTCGCGTCTCCCACGGCGGTCTCACCCGGATCGCGCGGCGTCTTCCTCGCAGCCACGCAGAACGACGCGTTCTCGTCGACGATTCAGCTCACGAGCACGTCCCCGAATCCCGGCGATGTGACCGTGAACTTCACCGGCGCCGACGGGACGGCCACCGGCAGCCGCACCGTGACGGTTCCCCCATGGGGCGTCGTCTCGCTCCCGGGCTCCCTGGCCGGCGCCGCCACCGATCTCGGGCGCGTAGACGTCGTCCCGGCCGACGGCACGACCCCGTTCCTCATGATCCTTCTCCGGCAGGACAGGCAGACGCGTGATACCGACGTCATTCTGCCGCTCGTGGTCGCCAAATAGAGCAAGACAAGAAGCGAAATAAAGTCGCGAAAGCCCGCGCCGCGAACGAGGGAGATCGCATGAAGCTCTCGAAGCTCCTGCCCATCGGAATCCTCTGCGCTCTCGCCGCGGGCGGGCCCGCCCGCGGCGACGAGGGCGTCGCGACGGGCGTTGGTACCCGTTTCTCGCAGACCTCCACGCCCCTCACGAACGACCAGGGCACGCTCGAATGGGTCTTCACGCACCGCTTCAACCAGAACGTCAAGGATGCGGGCGGCGGCAGCCTGGGCGGCCTCGACTCGGGAGCCGCCATCGGCTTCGGGGTCGCGTACGTCTTCGTTCCGAACGTCGCGGTCGAGGTCTACCGCGTCAACAACTACGCGGACTACGAGTTCGCGCTCAAGGCGACGCTCGTGCGGCCGCACGCGTCCTTCCCGCTGGGCCTCGGCGTGCGCGGTGGCCTCGACTGGCGCACTGCCGCGTACGCGTCGAAGGAGACGAGCGCCTTCGGCCAGGTTCTCCTGTCGTACTCGATCGCGAACCGTGTCACGTTCGCGGCGGCACCGAGCTACACGGCGAACACCCAGTTCCAGAGGGACGTCTTCAACGTGCCCGTCGTCCTGCAGCTCAAGATCACGAAGTCGATCGCCGTCATCGGCGAATTCGTCCCGAAGAAGAACTTCCTGCCGGACTCGGTGGCCCAATGGACGGTCGCGATCGAGAAGCAGATCTTCCATCACCGGTTCGCCGTGTGGATGGGGAACACCCAGGCGACGACCGTCGACCAGTACATCGGCGGCGACTACGCCGGCGGCATCACGGACAAGAACATGAAGATCGGTTTCAACCTGAGCCGCGCCTGGGACCTGTTCCCAGCGAAGTAGTCGCCCGAGCTTCATCTGCCAGCGCGAGCGGAGGTCGTTGGTGCTGTACTGCCTCCCGTCGTTAGCCCGTGCTGGGCGTGCCAAGAAGAGAGGCCGCCCGGAGGCGGCCTCTCTTGACTGCGGTGAGATGACTGCTAGAAGCTGATCTTCGCAGCGACCTGCAACTGGCGAGGGCTGACCTCACCGGAGTAGCCCTGGTCGACGCCGAACGTGTTGAGCGCCACACCACTCACGGTGTTCGTGTACTTCGTGATGGTGTACTTGCCGGTCGACGCCGTGTAGGTGACCCTGAACTGATCCTGGTTGGCACCGGTGACGACGGGCATGTTCCTGTTGAACACGTTGAACACCTCGGCCAGCAACTGCAACTTCACCCCGTAGGGGAGGTCGAACGTTTTCGAGAGGCGGAGGTCGGCGTCCCACACGCCGGGCTGGCGGAAGGAGTTGCGTTGGATGAGACTCGCGTTCTGTCCGCTCAGGAAGGCGGAGAACTGCGGCAGGGTCATGCCGTTGGCCTGGGTGAGGTCGATGATCGACCCGTTCCCGTCGACGAAGACCGGGGTGAAATTCGCCGCCTGGGTCGTCTGAGCCTGTCCGGTCAAGCTGTTGGCCGTGCAACCGCTGCAGGTGAAGCTGATGGCGGCGGTGTACGGGAAGCCGCTGTGCCAGAAGGCGATGCCGGAAACCTCAAAGCCCCACGGCAGGCGATAGGTGAGATCGCCGACGATGCGGTGCTGCATGTCGTTGTCGCTCGGTCCCTCGCTCAGCGCGGGATTCTTCGGGTCGATGAGGAAGGTGGTCGACGTGGAACGGGTGTTCGTCTCGTAGTCGACCGAGTCGGCATGCGTGTAACTGACGTCCCAGGAAAGCTTCGAGCCGCCGGTGGCAAACTTGTGGAGCTCGATCGTCTGCGCGCGGTACCACGACTGCTCCGGGCTGCTGACCTCGCGGATGATGCCCATGTCGGCGTACGGACGGGCCGGATTGGTCGAGCTGTTGTAGTCGTAGACCGGCATGTTGCCGAGGCTGTAGCCCGTGGGGACGAGGTTGATGTTCGTCGTGCCCTGAATGTGATCCAGCTTCGAGTAGACGGCGCTGACACCCGCGACGAAGGCGTCGCCGAGGCGCTGTTCGAACTGCAGGCTCGTGCGCCATGCGTCCTGCGCCTGGTAGTTCGAGCCGATGGTCACGAGGTTGGGCGGGGTCGCCTTCAACCTGGCGAGGAAATCGGTCGGCGAGAGGATGCTGGGGTAGGTCGGGCAGGGATTCGACGTCGTGGTCGTGCAGGTGAACGTGCTGGTGATCAGCGCGCCGCTGATGCCCTGAAGGGGGCCCGCCAGCAGGATGTCCGGCATGTATTCGAAGAACTTGCCGGTGCCGCCGCGGAGAACGGAACGGCCGTCGCCGAGCACGTCCCAGGCGAAGCCGACGCGGGGAGCGATGTTGTTCGTGTCGTCCTTGATCTGCGTGAGGAACTCCGGGTGCTGCGGGTAAGCGTTGGAATCCGGACGCGGCGTCTTCATGTAGTCGTACCGCAGGCCGAGGCCGAGGGTCAGGCGCGGAGTGATGCGGTAATCGTCGTTGACGAAGAACCCCCAGAGGTCGGTGTTCCAACCGAGGTCGCCATTCTGCGGACCGTAGGCCTGCTGGAAGGTGTTCGGTATCGGTGTGGCGGCCGCGAAATTGGCCAGGCTGTTGAACGAATAGTAGCCAGCCGCGTACCGCGGGAAGGCATCGAACAGGTTCCGATGCAGAAGTTCCGCGCCTGCCTTGAGGGAGTGACCCTTCCACTGGAACTGAACGGTATCCTTGAGCTGGGTCTTCTTCTCGTCGGCCGTGCTCGGGGTGGTGTCGTTGAAGCCGAAGTACTGAGTCGTACCGAAGTTGACGGAGAACTCGGTGCCGCCGTACACGCTGGTGACCGGCCGCTGGTCCCGACCAACCTGTGCGATGAACACGTTGGACAGATTCCTCGTGAGGACCGAGTCGACTTCGAGGACGGCCTGGTAGAACTTGTCGACTTCGTTGGTCTGGTTCAGGCCGAAGCTCGACGTGGACCCGCTGTTGGTGGTGTCGTAGTTCGTGATGTTGTCGCGCAGCGACCAGTGGTGGTTCGAGCCGAGGTTGCCGTCGAACTTCAGAAGATAGGTCTTGAGCGTGTTGTCCACGGAGTAGTTGAGGCCTGCCTCATAAGGCGCCCCCACCGTAGACTGGATCCTCGAGAGCGCCGTCTGCTGCTGAGCAGGCGTCAGGGCGAGGAACTGCGAATAGGTTCGCATGTCGTTGCCGATGATCACGGGCTGGCTCTGCTTCATGGAGTCGAAGCCGCCGAAGAAGAAGAGCGTGTCGCGCAGGATCGGCCCGCCGACGACGAATCCCGGCTGGGTGACGTCCTTCGCCAGAAAACTGTCAGAGACGGCGAGCGGATACGAGGTTCCTCCGAAGTTCGTGTCGAACGCGGTCGGGCGATTCGCGGCCCACGATGCCTTCCGGTCGTAGAAGAACGCCGAGCCATGGAAGTCGTTGGTACCGCTCTTCGTGATCGCGTTCACCGCGGCGCCCACGCCGCGGCCGTATTCCGCGTCGTACTGCGTCCGAATGACCTGGAACTCCTGGATGGCCGCCTGCGAGAAGGTGAATGGTGGACGCGTGCCGCCGGTCTGCTGGCCGTAGAAGTCGTTGTTCGAGCTCGCGCCGTCGATGTTGAAGTCGGTGGAGAGCGGGCGCGCGCCATTCGCGGTGATCGCGTTAGGGTCGAACGAGCCGGCGCTGACACCGGGCGTCAGCGAGGCCAGGGAGCGGAAGTCCCGGCCGAGGAGCGGGAGGCTGTCGATCTGCTGGTTGGTCACCGACTGGGTCATCCCGGTGCGAGTCGCGTCGATCATCGACGGGGCGGCCGTGACGGTCACGGTTTCGGATACCTGCATCGTGAGCTTCAGGTCCGTCCTCGTCGTGTTGCCGAGGAGAACCGTCGCGCGCGGCACCTCGGACTTTCCCAGCCCCTTCAGCTCCGCCAGGACTTTGTAGTTGCCGGGTGGCAGAAGGCTGAGATCGTACCCGCCATCCTTGTCGGTGAACGCCGTACGAGTCTGGCCGGTGTCGAGATTCGTTGCCGTGACGGTGACGCCGGGAAGGCCGGCGCCGGCGTCGTCATTCACCGTTCCGTGGATCGAGCCGGTCGTGTAGTTGACCGTCTGGCCGAATGCCGACGTTGCGACCCCCAGGACGCAAACGACGGCCAGGGCCGCCAGAGCGATGCGTCTTGTCTTCATGCACTTTCTCCCTGAAAAAGAAAAATCGAAGTGGTTCGGAACGAGGAACGACACCAACGGCGGGCGAGTCTGCATCATAAAACCTCCATACCTGAATTGAAATGGAAGGAAGAAACATAGAAAAAGAACGCGGCGTTCACGGGGCGGGCACCCTCCGCGGCGCCTCGGGGGCCCAGGCAGCGTCCGGCGCGACGACCCAGTTGTGGTCCGACCGTGGGCGGACGTGGCCAAGCTTCCGGAGCCGTTCGATGAGGAGCTCGCGGATCTCGTCGGGGATCTCCTTGACGACCTTCGCGCCCCGGAGCGCCGTGTACCCGCCGGAGCCCTGGGCGCGGTAGGCGTTCACGGCGAGCGTGAACCGGTCCGCCGGCTGCACGGGACGCCCGCGGGACGCGAGGTCCTTCACGCGCGAGCCGACGGGCGCGGTCGGGTCCATGCGGTACGTCGCGCCCTGAACGACGTCGAAGTTGTAGGGGATCATCCCTTCCTTCGGCTTCAGGACGAGCCGGCCGTCCTCCCACGCCGCGCTACCGTAGAACTCGGCGGCATGCTCGAGGCAGGCCTTGAGGGTCGCCCCGTCGATCTCGATCGCGACGAGGGTGTTCTCGTAAGGGTAGAGCGTGTAGACGTTTCGGACCTTGATGGGGCCCTTGCGGAAGCCCTCGAACCGCCCCGGCAGGAGCGAGGTCATCGAGAGGTCGGCCCCCGTCGCCTCGCGCATCGTGTCGTTCACGAAGTCGAGAAGGGCCGTGTCCTCGAGCCGGGCGCGCGCGCCCGGGAAGTCCTCCTCGGCGACGGCGACCTGTTCCTCCATATAGGCGCGCGCCACGGCGTCGTGCGGCGCCGCGATCGCGGCGATCGCCGCGTCCGTCGCGACGGAGGCGTCCGAGGGAAGGAGCGCGGCCGAGACGTCGGCCACGGTCACCTTCTCGCCGGTCGTCTCGAACGTAACGTCCACTCGCGCGAGAACATCGCCCCAGCGGCCCGGCTGGATCATCGGCACGCCATTGAGCCGCGTCAGCGGGATGCGCCGGTGGGTGTGCCCCGTCAGGAGGAGGTCGATCCCGGGAACCTTCGAGAGCGCGGCGACACGGTTCTCGTCGTCCGAGCCGTCGGGCTTGCCCGTCTTCAGGTCGATCTCCGGCCCGCTGTGGATGAGCGCGACGACGAAATCGCATTTCTCCTTACCGCGCAGGACGGGCACGAGGCGCTTCGCCGCGTCCACGGGGTCCTCCCACCGGAGGCCCGGACGGTTGCGCGCGGGCTCCCAGTTCGGGATGTTCGGCGTCGTGAGGCCGAGAATGCCGATCCGGATGCCTGCGACCGTCTTCACGAGGTATTCCGGAAACGCGGCCGACCCGTCCGAGACGTTCCGCGTGTTCGAGGAAAGCCACGGGAACGACGACTCCTTCTGAGCCTTGCGGAGGACCGCGAGGCCGAAGTTGAACTCGTGGTTCCCGACCGACATCGCGTCGTACCTGAGGGCGCTCATCGCCTCGGCCATCGGGTCGGGGCCCTTCGAGGGGTTCTTCGCGTGCAGGAACTCGATCGGCGTGCCCTGGATCGTGTCGCCCGCGTCGAGGAGGAGCACGTTCGGCGTCTCCCTGCGGATCGCGGCGATGCGCGAGGCGACGCGCGCGAGGCCCTCGTCCGCAGGCTGGGCGCGCTGGTAGTCCCACGGGAGGAGGTGCCCGTGCAGGTCGGTCGTCTGAAGGATCGTGACGGCGACCCGTTCCGCTCCGGCCACGGGGCCGACGGCGAGAAGCGCGGCCAAAGCGGCGACGGCGAGCGCGCGGCGCACGGAGCAGAAAGAAAGCCTCAAGACGCGACCGTCTTAGCACTACCGCAACGGGGGATCAACAATGCGAATGCCCTAGCCGAGGGCCGCCATTTCCACCTTGACAACCCCGCGGGTATCCTCCGCCCTCATGCCGGCGAAGCGCCTCCCGCCCGCGCCCGTCTCCGAGACGCTCGCCCGCCTCGAGCACCTCTACGGCGACGCGAGCTGCTCGCTCGATTTCGGGCGCCCGCTCGAGCTTCTCGTCGCGACGATTCTCTCGGCGCAGTGCACGGACACGCGCGTGAACATCGTGACGCCCGAGGTTTTCAAGCGCTTCCCCGACGCGGTTGCGCTCGCGGCGGCGCCGCCCGGCACCCTCGAGGAGATCATCCGCTCCACGGGCTTCTTCAACGCGAAGGCGAAATCCCTGCGCGGGATGGCAAAAAAGCTCGTCGAGAAGCACGGCGGCGAGGTCCCGCGCACGATGACCGAGCTCCACGCCCTGCCGGGCGTCGGGCGCAAGACGGCGAACGTCGTCCTCGGAAACGTCTGGGGCACGCCCGGCGGCGTCGTCGTCGACACCCACGTGGGCCGCCTCGCGCGCCGCCTCGGCTGGACGAAGCAGACGAACCCCGTGAAGGCCGAGCGGGATCTCAACAAGATCATCCCGACGGAAAGATGGACATGGATCAGCCACGCCCTCATCCAGCATGGCCGCCGCATCTGCTCCTCGCAGCGCCCGAAGTGCAACCTCTGCACGCTCGCCGACATCTGTCCGAAGATGGGGGTCGAGAAGAAGAAGAAGACGAAGAAGAAGAAGAGAAAATGAACCCACCCGGCACCGGATCCCTGGAAGTGATCTGCGGCTCGATGTTCTCGGGCAAGTCCGAGGAGCTGATTCGCCGCCTGACGCGCGCGCAGATCGCGCGGCGCCGCGTGCAGGTGTTCAAGCCGAAGATCGACGACCGCTACTCGGAGGTCGAGGTGGTCTCGCACGGGGGCCTCCGGCTCCTCGCCATCGCCGTCGCGTCCTCGGCCGACGTGCTCGAGAGGACCGACGCGCGCACGGAAGTCGTGGGACTCGATGAAGTTCAGTTCTTCGATGCCGGAATCGTCGACGTCGCGAGCCGCCTTGCCGATCTGGGCAAGCGGGTCATCGCCGCGGGCCTCGACCAGGACTACCTCGGAAGGCCGTTCGAGCCGATGCCCGCGCTCATGGCGGCCGCCGAGGAGATCACGAAAACGCGCGCCATCTGCGTGCGCTGCGGCGCGCCCGCGAGCCGCACGCAGCGCCTCGTGGAGTCCACGGAGCGCGTCGTCGTCGGCGCCGCGGGGCTGTACGAAGCGCGCTGCCGGCGCTGCTTCGAGCCCGGCGTCGCCTCGGTAGAGGGTTCGCTCCCCTTCCCGGAAGACGGGGACGGGACTCGTTCAAACTCTTGACGACGCGAGGTTTCGAAGAAAACCCAGAGCTTCTGTGGGTTGCCCTGTGAATTTCGGTGTGCAAAAGGCCGAGGATTCCGCGCCGATGGCCTTCTCCGAAACTTTGCACACCTTTGGGTGCAGCCTCGAAGCTGCTTTCTGACAGTCACTTGCGGCTTCCGCGCCGTGTAAGAACGGCGCAAACCCGCATCCCGCGCGGGTTCGGGCGAATTACACAGTGGCGAGTCGGCTTTCCATGCGGTTCGGAGCGTCTCGCGCCTCCCCAAACCCGCATGGAATGCCGGTTTGGCGCGCCCCGAAGCCGGAGCCGAGCTCACCAGGTCGTGGTCTCATGGTGCTCGCCGAAGACCGCACGCAGGGACTCGACGATCTCTCCGAGCGTCACGAGCTCCGTCACCGCTTCCACGATCGGCGGCAGGAGGTTTCGTCCCTCACGGGCCGCTTCAACGAGCGCCGCGCGCCGCCTTTCCACGGCAGCCGCATCGCGGCGCGCGCGCAGGGCCTCGAGGCGCGCGATCTGATCGGCCTCCACGCCCGGGTCGACCACGAGAGTCGGAATCGCGCGCGCCTCCGGCGAGACGAACGCGTTGACGCCGACGACGACCTGCTCTCCCCCCTCGATCGCGCGCTGGGCACGCCAGGCGCTCTCCTGGATCTCCCGCTGGAAGAATCCGGCCTCGATCGCCTTCAAGGCGCCGCCCATCGCGTCGATCTTCCGGATGAGGGCGCCGGCGCCGTCCACGAGGCCCGCCGTCAGGGCTTCGATGGCCCACGAGCCTCCGAGCGGATCGACGACGCGCGCGACCCCCGTCTCGTGCGCGATGACCTGCTGGGTGCGGAGCGCGAGGAGCGCGGAGGCCTCGGTGGGAAGCGAGAGCGCCTCGTCCTTGCCGTTCGTGTGGAGGGACTGGGTCCCGCCGAGGACCGCCGCGAGGGCCTGGATGGCGACGCGGACGACGTTCACGTCGGGCTGCTGCGCGGTGAGCGTCGAGCCCGCCGTCTGGGTGTGAAAGCGCATCGCCGCCCCGCGCGGGTCCGTGATTCCGAACCGCTCGCCCACGAGTCGCGCCCAGAGTGTCCGCGCCGCCCGGAACTTCGCGATCTCCTCGAGGAAATCGTTGTGGACATTGAAGAAGAAAGACAGTCGGGGCGCGATCGCGGCGGGGTCGAGGCCCGCGGCGCGCGCGGCGGCGAGGTACTCGAGCCCGTCCGCGAGCGTGAACGCGATTTCCTGCACGGCCGTCGCCCCGGCCTCCCGGATGTGGTACCCCGAGATGGAGATCGTGTTCCAGCGCGGGACGTTCTCCAGGCAGAACGCGAAGACGTCGGTCACGAGACGCAGAGACGGCTTCGGTGGAAACGCGTACGTCCCACGGGCCGCGTATTCCTTGAGGATGTCGTTCTGGATCGTTCCCGAGAGCTTCTGCCACGAGGTGCCGCGGCCTTTCGCGACCGCGAGGAGGAACGAGAGGAGGATCGACGCCGTCGCGTTGATCGTCATCGAAATCGACACCTTATCGAGTGGGATTCCGGCGAGGAGCGCCTCCATGTCCTCGAGGGACGCGACGGGAACGCCGACCTTGCCGACCTCGCCGCGCGCGAGCGCGTGGTCCGAGTCGAAGCCGATCTGGGTCGGGAGATCGAAAGCCACGGAGAGGCCGGTCTGGCCCTGGTCGAGAAGAAACCGATACCGGCTGTTCGATTCGGCGGCGCTCGAGAAGCCCGCGTACTGCCGCATGGTCCACAACTTCGTGCGATAGCCGCCCGGGAGGGCGCCGCGCGTGAAGGGGGCGGCTCCCGGAAGAGACGGCACCCAGCCGGACGGGACGTCGGCCGGACCGTAGACCGTCCGGAGGGGCAGGCCGGACGTGGTGGACGGAGTGGGATCGCTCATGACCCCGATGCTAGTCTCGACTCGTCGAGGTTTGAAAGTGCGATGGGGCGACGCGGAATCCGCGCTCCGGGCGGCTTCGTGTCAAACTCTTCGCGGCCGTGGCACGCACGCTCAGCGGAAACCTCGACACGTTTTCCCTCGCCGACCTTCTTCAGTGGCTGGAGATCAACGCCCTCTCCGGCCGCGTGACGGTCTGGCGCGGAGAGGTTCTGCGCACGATCGACCTCAAGGGCGGCGCGATCGTCTTCGTCTCCTCGTCCCTGCCGAACGAGCGGCTCGGCGTCTACCTGACGCGCCGCAGGATCCTGTCCGAGGCCGCCGTGTACGAGCTTCTCGCCGAGAGCTTCGCGACCGGCAAGAACCTCACGCGCCTCATCCTGGAGCGCAACCTCCTCGCCCGCGAGAAGCTCGCCGAGGCCGTCGAGGGTCTCGCAATGAAGATCCTCCTCGACCTGTTCCGCTGGGCGGGCGCCTCGTTCGAATTCGACCCGCTCTTCAAGATCGAGGACCTGATCCGGATCCACCTGTCGCTTCGCGGGCAGGTTCTCGCGTTCCATGGCGCCAAGGCCGTGGACGACTCGCGCGTGAACATCGGCACGGCCACTGGTGCCGACGAAACGGGCGCGCGCTGGGAAAAGGAGTTCAAGCCGGACGCGCTCGCCTCCCTGTTCTGGACGATCCTCGAGGGCCTCTCCGGCGAGACGCCCGCGCCGGCCGCGCTTCGCGAGGCGTTTCAGGGCTTCACCTCGTTCGCGAACCGCGTCCACAAGCGGCTGCGCGAACCCGCGCGGCTCTTCCCGATCTACGACGACACGGCCACGATGCTGCGGGCGGTCCTCGAAGAAGGCGGCGATCCCGAGCGCCTCGTCCAGGTCGCCGCGCTCGATCCTTTTCTCACCATCGACCTCCTCTACCTCGCGAACTCGCTGCGCACGGATCCGGCCGAGCTGATCGGGACGGCTCGGGAAGCGGTCCGGGTCGTGGGACCGCCGGCCATCCGCCGCTTCGCCGGCCTCCTCGCGGACGCCGGGTCTCCCAAGGTGCCGTCGGAAGAGAAGATGGAGCGCGTCGTGAGGCGCTCGGCGCTGTCCACCGCAGTGGCCAGCTCGCACCTCGCCGAGGAGCACGGCCTCGAGCGGGAGGACGCGTACACGCTCGGGCTCCTCGAGCCTCTCGGCAGCTACGAACTTCTCAAGGTGTTGATCTCGGTGGCTTTTCCTCCGGGGCCGATACGCGCGGGCGCCCTCTCGCACTTCCGGGCAGCCGCGGGCCGCGTCCTGGCCCGGAAATTGAACCTCCCCAAGACGGTCGAGGACGTCCTCGGCTCGAGTGGGCGGGTCACGACGAGAAGCCCGGTCGCCGAACGGTTGATCTTTCTCGCCAAGCAGGCCGCTCCCTCCGAACAGATCGGACAGGAGTGGTCGAGCGACGACCCGCGACTGACCGAACAGGTCGTCGCCCTGACCGCGCGCCCGGAGCGGTGCGACGCGATTTCCCGGGACGCCGCCATGCTGCGCGAGATCCTTCAGCTCTGACCACTTACTTTCTTCTTTCACCGAGGTCACCCATGAACGTCGCCCGTCTTCCGCGGCTCGTTTTCGCCATGCTCGTCTCCGCCGTCGCCGTCGCCGGGACCGCCGGCGCCGCCGACGCTCCACCGGCGCGCACGGGCCTCCGCGCAGCCGTGGACGTCACCGCGATGGATCTCGACGTCGTCGCGACGGCGAAGGACGGCCGGCCCGTGACGAACCTCACCCGCGCCGAGATTTCCGTCGCGGTGGACGGCAAGCCCGTCGCGCTCGACTACTTCGTGCGGGTCGAGGCCGGCCAGCTTCACGGCCCCGACCTCGCGACGGCGTCGCCAGACCTGATCCTGCAGACGGCCGCGGCAGGAGTGGAGCGCTTTCTCCCCCGGCAGTTCCTCGTGTTCTTCGACGACGAGCATCTCCTGCCGTTCGAGCGCAAACGCGTCATCGAAGGCCTGCGCGACTTCGTGACACGCCTCTCCCCGTCTGACGCGATGGCGATCCTCGCCTACAACGTCTCGACGCACGTCTTCGTGCCGTTCACGAATTCGAAGGAGGATCTCCTCGGCGGTCTCGCGCGCCTCGAAACAAAGCCGCCGCGCGGCGTCCACTGGGACGTCGAGTACCGCCAGTCCATTCAGGAGGCGCGCCGGGCGCGCAGCCGGAACGCACGCGACTCCATCGTCCGGAACTGGGGCGCCCAGGCGTGGGCGCGCGACAAGGGCACGCTGAACGAGTTCCGGCGCGCGGTCGAGGCTCTCGGGGCGCGCTCGGGGAAGCGCGTGCTCCTCTATGTCTCCCACGGCATGGAGCTCCGCCCGGGACAGAGCTTCGCCCAGGCGCTCGGCGGCACGGCCCTGAACCAGTTCGACTACAGCATTCAGGACCCCTACCGGGCCGTGCTGGACGCGGCGAACCGCGCGGGCATCACGATCCACGCGCTCGACGCGCGGGGCCTCGCCACGGACGTGGATGCCGGCGAATCCGCCCCGCCCGCGATCGACCCCTTCCTCGCGAACGCGAATCGCCGCGAGGTGCTCGCCGGCTTCGCCGACGAGACGGGCGGCGTCCTCGTCGAGAACCGGAACGCGTTCGCCCCCGCGCTCGACCAGATCGCCCGCGAGTCGGCCAGCTATTACGCCGTCGGCGTGACGCTCGCGTCGCTCGACGCGAAAAAGCCGCGCCACGACGTGAAGGTATCGACGTCGCGCCCCGGGGTGACGGTCCGGACGCGGCGCGGCTACACGCCGCTCACCGCCGCGGACGCGGCGCGCGACCGCATGGAGATGAGCCTCATCACGCCCGACGCCGGAGGCGACTTTCCGGTCGCGCTCCAGACATCGGCCCCGAAGAAGGGCGCCGGGCTGGGCCGCCGCGCGGTGCCCTTCGCCGTCGTCGTGCCGCTCTCGTCGCTCACGTTCCTCGACGAGAACGGGAAGAAGAAGGCCGTCGTCGAACTGATCCTCGCGGCCGTCGAAGACACGGGCTCGCGCTCGGACCCGGTGACCGACCGGCGGGAGATCGTCGTCAGCTCGGAGGTCCTCGCGAAGTCGGCCGGGGAGCCATTCGTCTACCGGGGCGAATTCAAATCGCGCACGGGCAACATGCGGTTCGTGGCGACCGTCAGAGACGTCGCGACGAACCGGATCGGCGTCGGCTCGGTGTCCGTGCGCGTGGAATAGCGGAAGAAACGCCTACTTCTTCGCGGGACCCACGACGGTGAAGGGCGTGGCAAGGTCGAGCTTCTTCTGAGTCGTGGGCTCGGTCAACGTGAGCCTGAGCTCGTAGTCCCCCGGCTTTAGGTACTGCCCCAGGTTCGACTCCACGACGCCTCCGGCGATGTCGAGCACGAGCGTCCCCTGCTCCTTCTGCTCGGGCACCTTCGCCGGTTCCTCGGGCGGGGTCGGCACGTCGATCGCCGGCTGGCCCTTGGGCTTGATCTTCACCGTCCGCTTCAACGTGATGGTCTGCGACACGGGGTCGATCGGCGGGTTGTAGACGCGTACCGCGTACGAGAGGCCGTCCGCGGGATCGACCCGTCCGTCTCCCTTGACCACGAAGCGCCGCGCCGAGAACGTGAACGGCTCGTCGGGCTTCGGGGCCTCGACGGGAAAGTCGTTGATGGCCACGACGAGAGGCGAAGCCGCGAATTCCGTCGGGAGGGGGGGCACCGTGATGGGCCGCCGCGCCGACGCGAGCACCTTGCCAGCCGGGTCCACGAGGGCTGCCGCTACGTCGTAGTCGCCCGGAACGACCCGGACGGCGCGGTCCGTGAAGAAGTCGGCCTTCGTCTTGCGGAGCGCCGCCGCCTCCTCGAGACGAACGGCATCCTTGCCGTCCTTGTCGCGCACGAGGACGAGGAGCTTCGCGCCTTCTCCGGTTCCGGCCGCACCGGCCGGCACGAAGAGCTGCAGCATGAGGCGCGACGCCCCGTCGCGGTACGAGACCGCGAGGAGCGCGAGCGGTCCGAACGGCTCCTTCACGAGGCCGTCGAGCGTCGCGCGCGCGCCCTCCGAGAGCGCCGGGCCCTTGGACTCCTCGGCGGCCTTGTCGGCCGCGGCCTTCTGTTCGGCGGCGACCTGTTCCTTCGTCTTGTAGACCGGCACTTCCTTGAGCTGCGGGTTCACGAGCGCGACCTGGGCCGCCTTCGTCTCGAGGCGCGTGGCCGCCCGCCCGTCGATGAGGCGCTCGACGAGCGCCGACTGGTCCACCTCGAATTTGAGGTCGAGCGACGGGATGTCGGCCCAGGCCGGGAGCTGGGGCTTCTCGTAGAGCCACTGGACCATGACGGCCTTCATTCCGCTGCTGCTGCCAAAGCCATCGGCGCCGGTGGCGCCCGTCGTCGGGTTCGAGCTGTCGAGCTCCGGACGGGAGCCGACGATCGCCTTGTTGGCGGTGCTCTTCGGCGGCCCGATGAGGATCAGGGCCCTGCCGCGCTCGGTCAGGGCGCCGCGCTTGCGGCCGAGCGGGAAGAGCTCGTCGGCCTTCTTCACGAGGATGTCGAAACGCTCACGGAACTCGTTCGCGGGCGTCTTCAGGTCCGGATCGCGGCGCGCCCAGAACAGGGCGATGAATTTCTCGGCTTCCTCGTCCGAGGCGATCTTCTTCCATTCCTTTTTCTCGTCGTCGGTCGCGAGATAGACGGACGCGGGCGACTTCCCCCAGTCCTTGTGCTTGTCGAGAGCCGCGAGGCACGGAGTGGCGGCAAGGAGAAGAACGAGCGCGAGGGGGGCGCGTCGAAGCGTCATCGAGAGGAGTCTCCCTTCCTTCTTGGGTCGGGCGGAGTACCTTTGAGTACCGCCCTCGACCGATCATCATAAACGGCCTCGAGGGCCAGCGCGCGCCTCCGCTCCGGCAGCAGGGCCGTTCTGTTCCCGAAGGACCCCCGGTTCGCGGCGGCCGCTACTTCTTCTTCGGCGGCAAGACCCCGGTCACGGTGAAGGTCGCGGAGGTCTCGATCGTCTTCTGCGCCACCTGGTCCGTGATCGCCACCTTCAGGTCGTATTCGCCCGGCTTTCTCAGGTATTCGCCCAGGTTCGCCTGGATGACCTCCGCGGCCACGTCGAGCGAAATGAGCTCCGTTCCATCCTTCGAGTCCGGCACAGCGACGGGTTGGTCGACGGGCTGAGGCACCTCGATGGCCGGGGCGCCCTTCGGCTTGATCTTCACCGTGCGCGAAATGCGAATCGTCTTCGTGGCGGTGTCCACCTTCGGGTTGTAGACCCTCACGACGAAGAGGAGTCCGTCCTCGGGGTCGAGCCGGCCGCCCTTCGTCACGAAGTGATTTCCGTTCAGGGTGAAGGCTTCGTCCATCCTCCCCTTCGCCGCAGGGAAAAAACTCGCAGCGACGACGAGCGGCGACAGCGAAAAGTCCGTTCCGGCCGCGGCGACGGACACCTTGCGTCTCGCGGAAAAGAGGAGCTTCGAGGAGCCGTCGAACACTCCCGCGGCGACGCCGTACGAGCCCGGCGGAACGGCGAACGCCCGGGATGCGACGGATCCCCCGGCCGTGGCCTCGAGCGCCGTCGTCTCCTCGAACCTCACGGCGTCGGCTCCGGCGTCGTCCCTCACGAGAATCGCCAGCTTCGAATCCGCCCCGGGAACTCCCGCGGAAGAGGGCACGAAAAGCTGAACCTGCAGGCGCGGTTCCCGGTCCTTCCCGACGAGCGGAAGAAGAGAAACAAGACCCGTGTCCTCCTTGGCCAGCAGACCTACGAGGGCCGCACGAACGGGCGCCGTCAGAACCGGCCCCTTCAGCGCCTCGGCGGCGGCCGCCTCGGCCGTTTTGCGCTCGGTCTCGAGCTCGGCGGCCGTCTTGAAGTGCGGAGCCTCCTTGAGCGACGGATTCCGGATCGACGCCTGGCGGGCCTTAGCCTCGAGGCGCCCCACGTCGCCGCCTCCGGTCCCGCCGACGTAGTCGGAAGACGACTCGACGATGAACTCCGCCCGGAAGGATTTCATCCCGACCCACTCGGGGAGTTGGGCCGCCTCGTAAATGAAGGTCGCGAGAGACTCGCCGATCGACGTGCCCGGAGCGTTCGCAGGCGGGATCTGCCCGGGAGGACCCATCGGCTGCGGTTTGAGGCCGGTCACGCGCAGCAGGTTCTTCGGCGAGCCGACCAGCACATAGAGCTTCCCGCGCTCGGTCAGCGCGCCGCGGGTCCGCGGCAGCCCGAAGAGCTGGTCGGCCTCTTTCACGCGCTGGTCGAAGGCGATCTTGAACTCGTTGACCGGTGTCTTCAGGTCCGGATCGCGCTTCGCCCAGAAGAGCTGGATGAAGTGCTCGGCCTCCTCGTCGGAAGCGATCTTCTTCCATTCCTTCTGTTCGGATTCGACGGCGAGGCCGGAGAATTCGGGGGACTTGTTCCAGTCCTTGTAAAGCGTGAGGCCGGCACTGAAGCAGGGAAGTGCGGTCGCGAGGAGGACGAGGGACGCGAAACGGATCCTAGCTTTCATCTTGGTGGAATACCTCAAAGCGGAATCGATGACAATGATCCAGACTTCGGCCCAAAGAGGATCCAGGGAAGAGGGACGAAAACCGAGATTTGCAGCCTCTGCCGGACGATCTCGATCCAAAATGCTGGACGCGACTTCAGTATTCGGGAGTTCCGACTGACATCGGTCAAAATGTCTAGATGCAAACAGTTTATTCTAAAAGACTTACATCCAGCCAGAGGCCACCTTCGCTGGCAGAGTCCTTGCCTAGCAGAGCATTGAACGCCAGTCGCATCCTTGGATGCAGCGGAGTCGGCTATGAGTCAAACGAATCATCGCGGACCAGAAAGGTCTTCTGTTACGTTTACGTCACTATTCACTTTACTGTTCGACTAACGGAGGAGGATGCGAATGCAAAATAAAATCGGAAGTGTGATCGTAACCACCCAAATTCGAAGGCTCACGGCTGGCGCGGCCATTATTGTCGTCACTTTCGGGCTTCTTCTCGCGAACCCCGCCTTTGCGCAGGGCATCCCGACCGCCACCCTGTCGGGAAGGGTTATGAATGACGCGCTCGACCTCCCGGGTGTCTCGGTCACCGCGACATCCCCGCACCTTCAGGGGACCCGGACGACGGTCACCGGAGCGAGCGGCGACTACGTTTTCGCGAACGTGCCTCCCGGCGATTACACGATCACCTTCACGCTTTCGGGCTTCCAGACCCAGACGAAGCCCATCACGCTCGCGTCCTCGCAGGTGCACCGGCTCGATGCGAACATGAGCGTCACGACCGTCTCGACGACGCTGACCGTTTCCGGTAAGAGCGAGTCGATCTCGCAGTCCCCCGCCCAGGCGACGACCTACACGGGCGACCTCCTCGGCAAGCTCCCGACGGCCCGGACCATCACTTCGGCGGTCATTCTGTCCCCCGGAATCAACCAGAACGGAGCGAACGGGGTCATGGTTTCGGGAGCGCAGTCGACCGAGAACCTCTACACTGTGAACGGCGTCGTCATCACCGACAACGTCCGCTCGACGCCGAATAATCTCTTCATCGAGGACGCCATCCAGGAGACGACGACGACGACCTCGACCGTCTCGGCCGAGTTCGGCCGGTTCACCGGCGGCGTCATCAACACGATCACGAAGTCGGGAGGGAACGAGTTCAGCGGCTCGGTCCGCAGCACGTTCACGAACGACGCCTGGCAGTCGACGTCCGGCTACCGTACCGCCACCGGTGTGAACCCGCAGGAAGGACGCTTCGTCAACAAGGCGATTCCCACCTTCGAGGCGACGCTCGGCGGGCCGATCGTGAAAGACAAGGTCTGGTTCTTCGGAGCCGGCCGGTATTTCGACACGAGCGACGCCGTTGCTTCCCTCACGAGTTTCACGAACATCGGCTATACCTCCGGGGCGAAGGAGCTTCGGTATGAGGGGAAGCTGACTCTTTCTCCCTTCCAGAGTCACACGCTCACCGCGTCATACCAGGCAATCAAGCACGATGACGTCAACTACTCCTTCGCCGCCAGCATCCCAATCGCGGACCTGGCGAGCATCTACAACCGGCAGCTCCCGCAGGAGCAGCTCGCCCTCAACTACAACGGCGTCCTGACGAACTCGTTCTTCGTCGAAGCCCAGTACTCGAGGCGCAAGTTCACGTTCGAGAACGCGGGCGGAATCTACATGGACCCGGTCCAGGGAACGGTCATCCGCGACCTCTCGAGGGGGGTCTCCTACAACGCTCCGATCTTCTGCGGCATCTGCGGACCGGAGAAGAGGGACAACAACGACTACCTCGTCAAGGGGACGTACTTCCTTTCCACTCCGTCCCTGGGCTCTCACAACATCGTCGGCGGGTACGACAACTACGGAGGCCAGCGCCTCTCGAACAACTACCAGTCGGGAAGCAACTTCCTCCTTTACACCTTTGGGGCTTCCGTCGTGCAGGGGGCGAACATCTATCCCGTCATCCCCGCGGGCACCGAGCTCGACTGGTGGCCGGTCTTGCAAGGGTCGCAGGGGAGCGATCTCAGGACCCAGTCGGCATTCCTCAACGATACGTGGCGGCTCAGCAACCGCCTCTCGTTCAACGTCGGCGTCCGCTACGACAAGAATGACGCCACGGACTCCGCCGGAAATGTCACGTCGAAAGACTCCACGTTCAGCCCGCGCCTGGCCGCGATTTTCGACGTGAAAGGAGACGGCAGCCTGCGGGTCACCGCGAGCTACGCGAAATACGTGGCGGCGCTGCAGGAGACGCAGGCGGGGAGCGGCGCGACCCTCGCCGGCAGCCCGGCCGACTTCTACTGGTATTACGACGGCCCGGGGATCAACACGAACCCAAACGGACCGTTCCTTTCTCCCCAGGCCGCCCTGACGCAGGTTTTCAACTGGTTCAGTGCCGCAGGGTGCCTCCCCAATCCCATCGCGACCAGCTGCACGATTCCGCAGGGCGGCGCGCCGTCGATCGGCGGCGTGAACGTCCAGATCCAGAATTCGCTCGCCTCCCCGAGCGCGAAGGAATACGTCCTGGGCTTCGCCGGCAACTTCGGGACGACGTCACGCGGCTCCTTCCGGGCCGACGCCGTGCGGCGTGAATACACCGACTACTACGACCTGAAGAAAGACATGACGACCGGCACTGTTGTGAGTCCTTTCGGCGCGAGGCAAGACCTCGGGCTCGTCGTCAACTCGAATGACTACCGGCGCGAATACACGGGCCTCCACACGCAGTTCCAGTATCGCCTCGGCGAGCGCCTCAACGTCGGAGGCAACTGGACATGGTCGCACCTGATCGGGAACCTCGTCGGCGAGACCAGCGGCTCGGGCCCCGTCCGCGGCGGCGACCACGTCTATCCCGAGTACTTCTCCAGATCGTGGGAAAACCCCATCGGAGACCTCTACGGCGACACGAGGCACCGCGTCCGCCTCTTTGGCACGTACGATCTCCCGGTCCCGGCTCGCTTCGGCTCGCTGAGTTTCAGCGCGATCCAGGCCTGGGATACCGGTCAGCCCTACGCCGCCGTCGGAACCATCAAAACGGCAGCCTATGTCACGAACCCCGGCTACCTCACGACGCCCGCGTCGGAGCCCTACTACTTCACCTCTCGCAACGCCTTCAGGACGGAGGACGTCTACCGTACGGATCTCCAGATGAACTTCGCGTACCGGATCGCCGGCGGGCTGGAGATCTTCCTCGTGCCGCAGGTCTTCAACGTCTTCAACTCCCAGCACATCGTCAGCGTGAACACGGCTGTGAACACGAACTTCAACTCTTCGTCTCTCGCCGCCTTCAACCCCTTCACGACCGCGGCGCCGATCGAATGCCCGCAGGGAACAGCTCTGGCCACCTGCAAGACGATGGGGGCCAACTACCAGAAGGGCTCGCTCTTCGGCCAGCCGACCGCCGCCTCCTCCGTTTCTTCCGCGGGCAGCTATCAGACGCCGCGCTACTTCTCGATCTCGGTGGGCCTCCGCTTCTAGACTCTCTTTTCTCTTAGCCCACTCGCCTCGAAGGCCCCGGCGCTGCCGGGGCCTTTCCTTTCCTGTTGCCGCCCGGGTCAGGCCGCGCCGGGCACGCTAGACTCGACCCGGTGCCACCCCGAGACCGCCCGACCCCGGCCGGAGTCCGCGCGCTCGCCGCGCTGCTTTCCGCCGCATCTCTTCTCTTCCTGCACGCGGGTTGCGGACAGGCGCGAAAGTCGACGCCGCGCGCGTTTCCGAAGGTCCCGGTCATCCTGATCTCGATCGACACGCTCCGGTCCGATCACCTTCCGTTCTACGGCTACAAGGGCGTGGAAACGCCCGCGCTTTCGGCTCTCCGAAACGACTCGATCCTCTTCGAAAATGCCTGGTCTCACGCGCCGCTCACGCTGCCATCCCATGTCACGCTCTTTACCGGTCTTCTCCCGGACAAGAATGGAGTCCACGACAATCTCGGTTACACCGTGAACCCCGCGGTGCCGACACTGGCCGAGCTTCTCAAGAAAGGCGGTTATGCAACCGCCGGTGCCGTGACGAGCCTCGTTCTGAACGGCGCGAGCGGCGTCGGACGCGGCTTCGAGCTCTGGGACGACGACGTCGCGCCCACCCGCCCTTTCCAGGCTCTGAGCCGCGTCCAGCGCCCGGGGGACGAGGCCGAAGCCTCGATCGAACGATGGGTCGAGAAGCAGCATGGCCCCCTGTTCGCCTTCCTTCACCTCTATGAACCGCATGCCCCGTACGAACCGAAGGAACCCTTCAAGAGTCTCTACGCGAATCCGTATGACGGAGAGATCGCGACCGCCGACGCCATCACGGGCAAGTTTCTCGACTTCCTGAAGGCGAAGGGCATCTACGACCGCGCGCTGATCATTTTTCTCTCCGATCACGGAGAGGGACTCGGAGACCACGGAGAAAGCGAACACGGGGTCTTTCTCTACCGGGAAGTCCTCCAGGTTCCGCTTCTCGTGAAGCTCCCGAGAGGGGACGTTCCGGCGCCGCGATCCGTCCGGGTTCCCGTCCAGCTGTCCGACGTCTTCACGACGATCGGGAAGGCCGTCGGCCTCGACGGCTTCGCGGCGCCCCCCGGGACGTATTCGCTGATCGACATCGCGGACGGTCTCGTTCTTCCGGAGAGGCGGATTTACGCCGAGTCTTTCTTTCCGAGGACCCACTTCGGCTGGAGCGAGCTCCGCTCGCTCGTGGACGGCCGCTGGCATTTCATCGAAGCGCCCCGTCCCGAGTTCTTCGACCTGAGGTCCGACGCGGCCGAGAAAACGAATCTCGTGGAGGGTAAACCCGAACCGTTCCGGAAGATGCGGATCGAGATGGAGAAGCTCCGGACTTCGTTCGAGGCGCCCGGAGCGATCGATCAGGAGACGGCCAAAAAGCTCGCGTCGCTCGGCTATCTCAGCTCGGGCGCCACGGCCGGGACCGGCCCGCTGGACGATCCGAAAGACCACATCGAGACCGTCCGGCTGATGAAGGAAGCCCTTCGGGAGTTCGTGGAAGGGAGCCCGGCGAGGACCGTGGCGATCGCCCAGAAACTCCTCGCGGAGAACCCCCGGATGCTCGACATCTGGGAGCTCTATTCGCAGGCGCTCGCGAAGCTCGGGAGGACCGACGAGGCTCTCGCCGCTCTCCGGAAAACGATCGAGCTCAGTCCCCAGGGCTCGACTCAATACGTCGTTTCCTTCGCGAACCACTGCCTTCAGATGGGGAAGCTCGAGGAGGGAAAGAAGCACGCGGAGCTCGCACGGTCGATGGGTGATCCGGCGGGAGACGAGATTCTCGCGCGCGCGTGTCTCGCTCTCGGCGATCTCGAGGGGGCCGAAACGGCGGCGCGGGCGTCGCTGAAGTCCGAGAGAAACCGGGATCGCGGCATCCTGGTGTTGGCGCGGGTCGAGGCTCTTCGAGGCAATCTGCCGAAGGCTCTCGAGCTCTCTCGCCAAATTCAGGAAGGGGCCCCCCACTCGCTTCCCCTGGCTGGGCTCCATCTCCTTCGCGGCGACGTCCTCGCGCGGATGGGCCGTCATGCCGAGGCGGAGACCGAATTCCGCGAGGAGCTCCGGGTCTACCCGACGACACTCGCGGCCTGGAGCTCCCTCGTCATCCTGTACACGGCCCAGAATCGGCCGGCGGACGCCCGGAGATCGGTCGAAGAGATGGTCTCGGTGGCACCCGGCGTCGACGCCTACCTCGCCGCCTTCCAGACCCTGTCGATCCTCGGTGACCGGGCCGGGGCGGACCACTGGAAGCGGGAAGGGTTGAAGCGGTATCCGGACGAAACAAGGTTCCGTCGCGCGCCGAGACCGGCCTGATCCCCTTGTCAGGACGTGCGAGAATCCGCGCCGCCATGGATGAAAGAGAGACGCGCGCCCCTGGGAGAGGCGCCACCGCGTGATTCCCGGTCTCAAACGTGAGCTCGAGAGCGCCGTTTCGGAGGCGTGCCTCCGCGTCTTCGGCGTTCCGGCGCCGCGCATCGTTCTCGAGACGCCCCCGAAGGTCGAGCTCGGCGATCTCGCCTGCCCGGTCGCCTTCGAGCTCGCGAAGGTCCTGAAGCGCGCCCCGCGGAAGATCGCGGAGGAGCTGGCCCCGGCCCTCACCCTGCCCTCGGTCGTCGTGAGGCGTTCGGTCGAAGGCGGCGGCTACGTCAATTTCTTCCTCGATCGCCCGCGCGTCTTACGGGACATGCTCGTCGCGGGAAGCGCGGCCCCGGAACAGGACGCGGGCGCCGGCAAGCTCATCGTCGAGCACACGAACATCAATCCGAACAAGGCAGCGCATATCGGGCACCTCCGGAATGCCGTCCTCGGCGACGTCCTCGTGAGCACCTTCAGGCGCCTCGGCCGCCGCGTCGAGATTCAGAACTATCTCGACGACACAGGCGTCCAGGTGGCCGACGTCGTGGTGGCGCTCCAGAACGCCGAGGACCTCGTCGAGCCGTCGCGCGCGCGGCGCCTCGCTGGCGAGATCCGCGAGATCCTGGACGCCTTCCCCGAGCACGCCCCGGGCGTCGAGCCGCGCCGCCTCGGCGACCTCGCGTGGGACCTCTATGCGCTCGCCGGGAAGAGCTACGCAGCCGACCCGGCGCTCGAGGAGAAGCGCAAAGCCACGCTCCACGCCATCGAGGGCGCCGCCACGGGCCACGAGCAGACCCCGGAAGAGGCCGCCACGGCGACTCTCGCGGGGCGCCTCGCCGAGGCGGTCGTGCGCTGCCACCTCTTCACGATGGAGCGCGTGGGCGTCACCTACGACCTCCTGCCACGCGAGAGCGACATCCTCGCGCGCCGCTTCTGGGTGAAGGCCTTCGAGCTCCTGAAGGCGGCGGGCGCCGTGCGACTCGAGACGGAAGGCAAGAACGCGGGCTGCTGGGTCATGCCGCTCGAAGGCTCTTCGGAGTTCGAGGGCATGGAGGACGCCGACAAGATCCTCGTGCGGTCGAACGGAACGGTCACGTACACCGGGAAGGACGTCGCCTACCAGCTCTGGAAGCTCGGCGTCCTGGGAATCGACTTCGAGTACGAAGAGGTTCCCTACCGGGACGTCGACGGTTCGCCCGAGTTCCATGCCTCGGATGGCGTCTCTCCGCTCTACAGGACGCGCCGCGACGACCGCGGCGCCGACCCGTCCGCGCGCGGCCGCTTCGGCAAGGGCACCGCCGTCATCAACGTCATCGACGTGCGGCAGTCCTACCCCCAGAAGGTCGTGAAGGAGGCGGTGCGGCGCGCCGGCTTCGCCGAGGCGGCCGACCGATCCGTCCACTTCGCATACGAAATGGTGGCCCTGACGCCGGCTTCGGCGGAGGCGCTCGGCGTGGAGCTCACCGACGAGGACCGCGCGCGCCCCTTCGTCGAGATGTCGGGCCGGAAGGGGCTCGGCGTGAAGGCCGAGGATCTCCTCGACCGGCTCGTCGAGAAGGCGAAGGAGCAGATCCTCTCGCGCGCGGCCGAACCTCCCGAAACGGGCCGGGCCGAGGCGATCGCCGTCGGCGCGCTCCGCATCTACATGACGCGCTTCTCGCGGAACAAGGTCATCGCCTTCGACTTCGACGAGGCGCTCGCCTTCGAGGGCGACACGGGGCCGTATCTCCAGTATGCCGCCGTGCGCGCCGCGAACATCTTCCGGAAGCTCGAGGAGACGGGCCTCACGGGGCGCCTCGACGCCGCCGAGATCGACGGGCTGTCCGCGCTGCCCGCGTCTGCGCTCGACGACGGGCTGTGGGACGTCGTGAGGACCTGCTCTCGCACGCTCGACACGCTCGAAAAGGTGGCCGAGTCGCTCGAGGTCTCGCTCCTCGTCAGGCACGCGCTCGCGGTCGCCGCGGGCTTCCACCATCTCTATCACACGCATCCCATCGCGCAGGAGAAGGACGAGACGACCCGGCGCGCCCGGCGCGCCGCCCTCCAGGTCGTCTCCGTTCATCTCGCGGACATCCTCGGCGTGCTCGGTGTCCCGATCCCCGGAAGAATGTGAGCATGCCGGGTGCGGACGTCGTCTACCACCGCCGGGGTGCCGACGCTCTCGTCGCGGTTCGGGCGTTCGTGGAGCGGCTCGTCTCGGAGGAATACGACCCTTTCGTCGCCGACGTCGTGCGAAAAGAGGCCGCGTCGATGGCGAGAGGTTTCGACGCCGAGCGCGATGCTCTCCTGACGGCCGAACGCGACGGCCGCCTCGTGGGCGTTCTCCTCGTGACCCGTGATCTCGTCGATCCGGCCGCCGCGCGCTTCGACTGGCTCATCGTAGACGGTTCCGAAAGGAACGGCGGGGTCGGCCGGGAGCTGCTCTTCCGCGGCATCGAGGCGTGCCGGGAGCGGCGGCTGCTCGTCCTGCGCGCGCGATCGTTCGCCGGCTCGCCCGCCGGGCCACATCTTTACTGGCTGTACGGATTCCGGGTCGTGGATCTCGTTCCGGTGACGGTCGGCGAGGGTACGCGCGAGTCGATCCTCTTCGAGAAGCGCCTGAGTCCGCCCGCTCTTTCTCCCGAGGTCTAGAGGCTAGGCTCCGCCCGGGATTCAGCGGGCGACGGTAGATGTGGCCGCCGTCCCCGCCTCGGGAAGCACCTCCGTCACGTCGGCGAGGCCACTCGTCTCGTCGAGGCTCGCCATCAGCGAGACGTGCCGGCGCACCGGGCCGTCCGCCTCGAGGCGGGAGCGCACCGGATTCTGCGAGCGCAGGACGAAGAGCCTCCCGTCCGCAGTGAGGAGGAGCGGCCGATGGGGTGTTCCCTCGAGCCGGGCGCTCATCCCTGGCATTCCGTGCTCCATCGCGCAACGCAGGCACACGAGCTCTCCCTCCACGCGCTGCACGGCGTGAGGGAGCGCGGCCGCCGTCAGGGACGGAGTCCGAAACCTCACGGCCGCCCAGCCCACCGCGATTCCACAGCCCGCGGCGAAGACGATCGTGACGGACCTTGGGAAGGCGCGGCGCGGCCGTGGACCCGGAGGCGTGTCGAGGCGGCGGGCGAGGCGACGGGCCAGCTCCTCGGGGCAATGATCCACGGGGCGGCAGGTTTTCAGCGTCTCGCGGAGCTTCCCCGCCTCTTCGCAGTGCTGGCAGCAGGCCGGGCATTCCTCAAAGTGGGCGAGAAGGCGTGCCGCGTCCACGAGTTCCAGCTCGTCGTCGTGATACGCCTCGATCAGGAGGCTCGCCGTGCGGCAGTCCATCATCCCGTCGCCCCTGATTCTCTAACGTTCGCGGCGCCGGCGGTATTCCGAGAGGGCGACGGGATTCCCCCCGGCCGGAGGCCGGGGAGCCCCTGGAGCTTCTGGGGCTCCAGGTCCACTGGCGGCGAGCCGCGTCCGCACAGGCTCCTCCGGGCCGAAGTAATGCCGGCGGCGGCCATAGTCGAGGAGCGCCGATTCGAGAAGGCGGCGGCCGCGGTAGAGACGGGACATCACCGTGCCGAGCGGCACCTCGAGGATGTCGGCCACTTCGCGGTAGGAGAAGTCCTGCAGATCGACGAGCTCGACGACGAGCCGAAAATCCTCGGGCAGAGCCGCAAGCGCTTCGGCCACTCCCCGATCGAGCGTCGCCCCAAGAAGGCCTTCCTCCGGCGTCGCGTGCTTGCCGCCCTCCGGAGCCTTCGAGCGGGCGGCATCGAAGGCTTCGTCTCCCCCCGCGCCGAGATCGACCTCTTTCGGCCCGGCCTTCACGCGCCGGTACCCGTTGATGAAGGCATTCTTGAGGATGCGAAACAACCACGCCTTGAGGTTCGTGCCCTCGGTGAACCCGTCGTAGTGCGCGTACGCCTTGAGGAAGGTCTCCTGGAGAAGGTCCTCAGCGTCCTGCCGGTTCCGCGTCAACCGGAGCGCGGATCCGTAGAGTGCGTCCGCGTGTGGAAGCTCCCCGCTCCCGAAGTTCCAGGCGGTAGGGGTGGCGGAGGGCTTGGAGGATGAGGAAGCGGCCATATCGAGAGTTCCACCTTTCCCCATGCAATACGTAAACCGCCGCGTTCTGGCTTCGCCTCCCCCATAAAGAAAAGCGGCCCCGGTAAATCGGGGCCGCCCATCTCACTGAGAAGAAAGACCTTACTTGCCGTAGATGACGAAGGCAATGACGAGGGCGTAGATGACGAGGGACTCGATGAGGACGAGTGCCAGGAATGCCATCGCGCGAATCGAGCCGCCCGCGCCGGGATTCCGCGCAATTCCTTCGCAGGCCGCTACAGCGGTGCGGCCCTGCGAGAGCGCGCCGCCGAAGGCGGCGAGCCCGATCGCGATCGCCGCGGAGAGGTGGCCCCACCCGGCGCCGCCGCCGGTCTTCACGGCGTCCTCGGCGAGGGCGAGATTCGGGAGCAGGAGGGCGAGCGCCGTGAGGGCGCCGGCCGGAAGGATTCTCTTCAACATGTCGGGAGCTCCTTTCGCTTTCGAAAAAACTCGACTTCGTGTTCTCTTTGAATTCTCAATGCTCGTGGGCGGTGGCTCCGCCCAGATAGACGGTGGTCAGGAGCGTGAAGACGTAGGCCTGCAAGAGCGCCGTGAAGATGCTCAGCGCCATCATCGGCCACGGCACGACGATCGGAACGAGACCCGAAAAAATGCTGGTGGCCGTGTGCTCGCCGAAGATGTTCCCGAAGAGACGCATGGAAAGCGAAAGCGCGCGTGCGAAGATGCCGATCATCTCGATCAGGAACATGAGCGGCGCCAGCACCAGCATCGGGCCGAGGAAATGCTTGAGGTAGCCGAGGAGCCCGTGCTCCTTGATCCCGGCTGCGTTGAAGAAGATGAAGCACGTGATCGAGAGCGCGAACGTGACGTTCAGGTTCGCCGTCGGCGGCTGCAGGAAAAAGAAGAGCCCGCAGAAGCTGGACAGGAAAATGAAGAAGAAAAACGAGCCGACGATCGGCAGGTATTTCTCGCCGTGATGCGGAATGTTCTCCTTGATGACATCGCGCAGAAAGTCCACGAGGACCTCGAGCACGTTCTGCGCGCCGCCGGGAGCATCCTTGCGATAGCTCCGCGACACGAAGAAGGAAAAAATGGCGCAGAAAAGGAAGACGACGAGGGCCATCGCGATGTGATCCGGAATCCAGCCAAGAAGCTCGCCATGCTCCCCTCGGGGCGCGATGCCGCCCACGTGGAAGCTTCCGAGCGCGACGCCGTCCCGCCACCAGGGCGGGGCGTTTTCGACGGGGCCGAACAGGCGGGTCAGGAGGGCGTTGAAGAGCCCGAAGAAAATCGAATGTTCGTGGTGCACGTCGTCCCCGCCCTCACTGGGCTAAACCCGTCCCGCTCCGGCGGCCGGTCAAGAGTTCGCGAAGCCCGTCGATCACCACCGCGGCGACCACCGTCGAGAGGCCCACGATCACCCACCGGACGTCGGCCGGTAACATCCGCAGCCCCCCCCACAGGGCGAGACCGACGAAGGCGTACCGAAGAACGGCCTTAAGCCCGAATTTCCAGTCAAATCGGGCTGGCGCAACCTCTTCGGGCGCTTTGAAGCGGCCGACGAGATCCGACAGCCAGAGCGCCGAGACGATAGCCACGGCGGCCCCGAGAGTCAAGGCGAGGGCGGCCTCGAACCGGCCGCATGCGGCGAGTCCAGTGGCCCCGAGCAGGCCCAGAATCGCCGCCAGCCGGAAGAGACGCCGGTTGGAGGGGGGGGTCACTTCCGGGGGCCCCGGCCCTCGTCCGAAAGCGCGCCGGACTCGCGGTAGATCTGCCGGAGACCGGCCACGAGGCCGAGAATCCCGAGCGCGGCCGTCAGGACCGGGAAGATGCCGAACAGCCGGTCGCCCAGGTACCCGAGGCCCGCCCCCGCCGCGATCGCCCCCGGGAGAACCCATCCGAACGTCAGGACATCGCCGAAGAATCGGCGGGATCCCGGATCGCCGGGAGGCCGTTCGTCGGGCTGATCGCCGCTCACGGCCCGAACGGCAGGAGACAGGTCCGGGCGAACTGCACGAAAGGCCCGGGCAGGATTCCCATCGCCAGCGTGCCGGCCGCGCAGAGCGCGATGGCCGCCGTCACGGCGGGCTCCTCGCGCCAGTGCAGCGTCCCTTCGCCGTCCACGAGGTACATCGCGCGCGCGATCCGGAAGTAATAGAAGAGCGAGACGGCCGACATGAGCACCGCGAGAAGCGCGAGCCAGAACCAGCCGGCCTTCATCGCCGCCGAGAAGAGGAAGTACTTCCCCACGAAGCCCGCGGTCGGCGGGATTCCGGCGAGCGACAGCAGGAAGACGAGCATCGCCGCGGCCAGCCATGGGTTCTTGCGCGCGAGTCCGTTGAAGTCGTCCACGCTCTCGCCGGCATAGCCCTTCGCCTCGAGCAGGATCACGAGCCCGAAGGCGCCAAGGTTCATGAAGGCGTACGCGAGAAGATAGACGAGGATCGACCAGAGGCCGATCCCGCTCGCGTCTCCGTATGCGAGAAGGCCGAGCAGCACATAACCCGCGTGCCCGATGGACGAATACCCGAGCAGCCGCTTCACGTTCGTCTGCATGAGGGCGCCCACGTTCCCGACGATCATCGTGAGCGCCGCCGACGCCGCGACGATCGCCGTCCAGTCGCCGGCACGCGGGCCGAACCCCACGAAGAAGATGCGAGCGAAGATCGCGTAGGCCGCGAGCTTCGGCCCGACCGCGAAGAACGCGGAGATCGGCGTGGGCGCACCCTCGTAGACGTCGGGCGCCCACACGTGGAAGGGCGCGGACGCGATCTTGAAGAACATCCCGCAGGCCACGAAAATGATTCCGACGACGAGAAAGGCGGGCGGCTTCGGCGCCGCGAATGCCGTGGCGATGCCCGCGAGAGAAAGCGTTCCCGTGGCGCCGTAGACGAGGGAGATGCCGTACAGGAGGACTCCCGACGAGAACGCCCCGAGGATGAAGTACTTCGCGGCCGCTTCGAGGGACTTCGTCTCGCGCTTGAAGTAGCCGGCGAGGACGTACTGCGAGAGCGCCATCAGCTCGAGCGCCACCACGATCGACGCCAGGTGCGTTCCCGAGGCCATGAAGAGCATGCCGACCGTCGCGAAGAGGAGCAGGCCGTAGTACTCGCCGCCCGGATAGGACGCCGCGCCGATGAAACGCAGCGAGAACAGGATCGTCACGATCGAAACGAGAATCAGGATCGCCTTGAAATACAGGCCGAAGCGGTCCATCACGAACATGCCGCCGAACCCGGCTCTGGGCAACGCTCCGGCCATCCGCGCGGAGACGAACAGCAGGAGCCCCGTCGCGGCGAGCGCCCCGATCGAAAAGAAGGCGAGGCCGCGTTCTCCCTCGCGGCTCGCGGCCGTCGCCCAGAGGAGGACGACGAGGGCCGCCGCCGTCAGGAAGAGCTCGGGCAGGATCAGGAGCGTGTCGCCCGCCGGAAATGGCACGGCCTACTTGACCTCCGGCAGGGCGGCGGCGGCGCGCACCATGGGCACGGCCAGAGGCGACGCGGCCGGCGGTGTCGTGGACGCGAGGTGCGGCGCGGCTTCCCGAGCCGCGCGGCGCGCGTTCGGCGCCGAGACGGCCGCCACGATCTTCTCGGCCGACTTGGCCGTCATCTCGAAGAACGGCTTCGGATAGAGGCCGATCCAGAAACACATCGCGATGAGAGGCGCGATCGTGAGGATCTCGCGGAGGTTGACGTCCTCGAGGCCCTTGTTCTTCTCGTTCGTAAGCTCGCCGAAGAACACGCGCTGGTAGAGCCAGAGCATGTAGGCCGCCCCGAGGATCACGCCGAGGCTCGCCCACGCGGCCCAGCGCCAGTCCGCGAGGAACACGCCCGTCAGGATCGTGAACTCGCCGACGAAACCGTTCAGGAGCGGCAGGCCGATCGACGCGAGGAGGATGACCATGAAGAGCATCGCATAGACGGGCATGACGCCGGAAAGGCCGCCGTAGTCCGCGATCATGCGGGTGTGGGTCCGCTCGTACACGATGCCGACGAGAAGGAAGAGCCCGCCCGTCGAGAGCCCGTGATTGATCGACTGCAGGATCCCGCCCTGGATGCCTGCGTTGTTGAGGGCGAAGAGGCCGAGCATGACGAAGCCGAGGTGCGCGACCGAGGAATACGCGACGAGCTTCTTCATGTCCTTCTGGACCATCGCGACCATCGAGCCGTAGATGATGCCGACGATCGAGAGGGCGGCGACCCAGCCGACCGACGTGAGCCCGAGGAAACGCGCGTCCGAGGCGAGGGCGTCGGGGCAGAGCGGAAGCGAGAACCGGAGGAACCCGTACGTCCCCATTTTCAGGAGGACGCCCGCGAGGATGACCGAGCCCGCCGTGGGCGCCTCGACGTGCGCGTCGGGCAGCCAGGTGTGGAACGGGAACATCGGCACCTTGATCGCGAAGCCGATGAAGAACGCCCAAAAGAGCCAGAGCTGGAGGTCCGGCGGAATCGAGGAGGCGATCGCCTGGAAGTGGACGATGTCGAACGTCCCGGGATTCCCGAGGCCCTTCCACCACAGGAAACCGGAGGTGTTGAAGAAGTAGAGCGCGATGATCGCGAGCAGCATGACGACCGAGCCCGCGAGCGTGTAGAGGAAGAACTTGATCGCGGCGTAGAGCTTGCGGGGGCCGCCCCAGATGCCGATCAGGAAATACATCGGCACGAGCATGACTTCCCAGAACACGTAGAAGAGGAAGAAGTCGAGCGCGCAGAAGACTCCCACCATCCCGGTCTCGAGGAGGAGAAGAAATACGTAGTACTCCTTCTCCCGCTTCGTGATCGCCGAGAACGACGAGTAGACCGAGATGAAGGAGAGGAGCGTCGTCAGGAGGATCAGAAGCGCGGCGATGCCATCCACGCCGAGGGAGTACTTCGCGCCGAGGGACGGGATCCAGTCGTGCGTCTCGCGGAAGAAGAAATCCCCGGACTTGCGGAAGCCCGCGAAAGTCCAGAGGGGGACCGACAGCAGGAACTCGGCGCCCGCGAAGAGCGTCGTGACCCACCGGACCACGGAGGTTTTCTCGCGCGGCACGAAGAGCACGACGAGCGTGCCGACGACCGGCAGGAAAATCAGGAGCGACAGGAGTCCGTTCATTCGCCGTCCTTCACTTCAGGAGGAGATAGAGACACACGAAACCGAAAATGCCGACGGCCATCGTCAGCGCGTAGTTCTGGGCTCGGCCGGTCTGGACGCGGTGCATCCCGCGAAACGCGGCCTGGAACACGTTCCCGACGCCGTTCACCGCGCCGTCCACGAACGTGCGGTCGAACCACGAGGACACGTTGGAGAGACCCAGCGCGAGGCCGGCGGCCCCGTTCGGAATGAGGTCGACGACACGGGCGTCGATCTCCCACAGGAATCGACCGCCTTTCTTGATGAGACCGTTCACGAAGACGGCCTCGTAGAGCTCGTCCACGCGGTACTTGTCGCGCACGAGGCGATAGAGGCCGCCGAGCGAAGCGGCGATCCGCGACGGGATCGCGAAGGGGAACGCCCCCGAGTACAGACTCCAGCCGAGCGCGATTCCGAACACGGCGACGAGCACAGACGTCCCCAAGAGCATCCACTCCGTGGAATGCGGCAGCTCGTGCGGCTCGAGAACGAAGGCGGCCGGCAGCTTCGCGAAAATCGGCTCGAGGAACTTCTCGACCGCGTTCTCGCTGCCGAGAATGAACTTCGGAATTCCCAGAAAGCCCGTGAACGCGGCGCCCGCCGCGAGAACGTAGAGCGGCACCGTCATCGAAGCGGGCGACTCGTGGACGTGCTTGAGCTGCTCGGGCGTCCCGCGGAACGTGCCGAAGAACGTCATCCGCATGAGGCGGAACATGTAGAAGGCCGTGAGACCCGCCGTCAGGATCGCGAAACCCCAGAGGACCTTGTACCCCGCCGCATACGTCTCGCCGAGGATCGCGTCCTTCGAAAAGAAGCCCGCGAAGGGCGGAACGCCCGCGATCGCGATCGTCGCCACGAACATCGTGAGAAACGTGTGGGGGATGAGCTTCCGGAGCCCTCCCATCTTCGTCATGTCCTGCTCGCCGGAGAGCGCGTGGATCACGGAGCCCGCGCCGAGAAAGAGGCAGGCCTTGAACCACGAGTGCGTGAAGACGTGGAACATGCCCGCCGAGAACGCGAGAGCGCCGCACCCGAGAAACATGTAGCCGAGCTGCGAGACCGTGGAGTACGCGAGGACTTTTTTAATGTCGTTCTGGGTGAGGCCCATCGTGGCCGCGAAAAATGCCGTCGCGCCCCCGATCACGGCGACGACGAAGGATGCGTCGTGCGTGAGGAGCCAGCCTGTCGTCGGGTGGCCATTCGCGCTCTCCACCGCCCACACGTGCGAGATGCGGAAAAAGATGTTGCAGCGCGCCACCATGTAGACGCCGGCCGTCACCATCGTGGCCGCATGGATGAGGGCCGAAACGGGAGTCGGGCCGGCCATCGCGTCCGGAAGCCAGACGTAGAGAGGGATCTGCGCGCTCTTGCCGCAGGCGCCGATGAAGAGCGCGAGGCAGACCGCCGTCAGGAGCCCGCCGGCGGCGTAGCGGCCCGGATCGGCGGCGGCGAGCGCGAACATCCGGTCGAAGTCCGTCGTGCCGAAGAGCGCGAAGCACCCGAAGATGCCGAGGACAAAACCGAAGTCTCCGATGCGGTTGACGACGAACGCCTTCTTGCCGGCGTCCGCAACCCACGTCTTCGTCCAGTAGAAGCCGATGAGGAGGTACGAGCACAGCCCGACGCCCTCCCAGCCCACGAACAGAACCGGCAGGTTCGCGCCGAGGACGAGCGTGAGCATCGCGAACATGAAGAGGTTCAGATACGAGAAATACCGTCCGTACCCCGGGTCGTGCCCCATGTATCCGACCGAGTAGACGTGGATGAGCGTGCCGATCAGCGTGACGAAAAAGAGCATGAGCGCCGAGAGCGCGTCGATGCGGAACGCGGCGTCGACGGCGATCGCCTTCGCGCCGAACCACGTCGCGTTCTCCCCGATCGGCATCCAGGTCCAGAGCGTCGCGACGATGCTCTCGTGGCCGTGCGTCTCGCCCCACCACGCGGCGATGGCGAGGAGCGACGCCAGGAACGACAGGGCGCAAGCGGCGGGTCCGATGACGGAATGGACGCCCGCGAACGGAATTTCTTCGTGGTCGCCGTGGCCGTGGTCGTCGTGGCTGTCGTGGCCGCCACCGGCGCCGCCCGAGGCGCCTTCGTGGGCGTGGGCGTTATCGTCCCCGTGCCCGTGCGGGCCCTTCGGGGCGTCCTTGCCGCCGAGTTTCGAGTGCGCAGCGAGATAGAGCAACCCGTTCACGAGGAACCCGATCAGGGGGAAGACCGGGATCCAGAACAGGATGGCGGCGGCTTTCACGGGGCTATCCCTTCAGCTCCGCCACGTCGTCGAGGTTCACGGATCCCTTGAGGCGGTACATCGAAATGATGATTGCGAGCCCGATCGCGGCCTCGCCGGCAGCGAGCGTGATGACGAAGACCGCGAAGAGCTGCCCGTTGAGGTCCCCGAGCTGGCGCGAAAACGCGATGAGGTTCAGGTTCGCGGCGTTGAGGATGAGCTCGATCGACATGAGCACCGTCAGAAGATTCCGGCGGACGAGAACGCCCGTAACGCCGATCGTGAACAGCAGGAAGGACAGTGCGACGTAATGCGTGACGCCGATCATCAGTCCACACGCTCCATGGTCCGCTTGCCGAGCACGACCGCACCGATCATCGCGACGAGCAGGAACACCGACGCGATCTCGAACGGCAGCAGGTAATCGCGGTAGAGGCCCCAGGCGATCGCCTGGCTGTTTCCGGCGACCTCCTCCGTGACCGGCGTCGAGACTTTCTTCCCGTTCACGACCTCAGTCACGTTTCGGGTGATGGACGTCGAGGCGAGTCGCGCCGGGTCGGCGGCCGCACCGGCGTCGGACAGCCCGCGCACGCGCGAGGAGGCGACCACGGTCCCGCCCACGATAGCGAGAAGGAGAATCCCCGCGAGGAGGCCCGCGCCGGCCTGCGTGTGCACGAAAGGCTGGCCCGCCGTACGCCGGATGTTCACGAGCATGATCGTGAAGAGGAACAGGACCATGATCCCGCCCGCGTAGACGAGGACCTGGACCGCCGCCAGGAACTCGGCGTTCAGCGTGATGAAGAGCGCCGCGACGCCGAAGAAGGAGAGGAGGAGGAAGAGCGCCGAGTGGACCGGCTGGCGCATGGCCACGACGCCGACGGCGCCGAACACGACGACCGCCGCGAAGAACCAGAAGAAGAACGGAGCCGTCACCGGCCTTCCCCCCGCTCGACGAGGGTGAATGGCTTGACGTTCTCGTCCCACTTCACGAGCTTCCGGATATCGAGGTAGAGAGCCTCGTGCCGCTCGTACGTTCCGAGCTCATAGGTCTTCGTCCGGAGCCAGATCGACTTCGGATTCGTCGGGCACGCCTCTTCGCAGAGGCCGCAGAACATGCAGCGCTTGAGGTCCACGTCGAACCGGTCGAGGACCTTCTCATTCTTGCCGGCCTCGTTCTTTTCGTTGTGCCAGTCGATGAAGATGATGTTGATCGGGCACTCGATCGCGCAGAGCGTGCACTTGATGCAGCGCTCCTCGTCGAGCCGGAACATCCCGCGGAACCGGTCGCTCGGCTCGCGGGCCGCTTCCGGGTACTCGACTGTGTCGGCCTTCCGGAAGAGGTGCCGCCCGGTCATCCTGAGGCCGCCGAAGATGTCGAGGAGGAGGACATCGTCCCAGAAGCTCATGTCAGGCCTCCGCCTTGCGGGCGCCGACAGGCACCGGAACCAAGGGTGCGGTGGGCGGCTTCGCCGTCCTGAGCCGGGTCACGACGAGGAAGGCGCCAGCGGCGACGACCCAGAGGACCGTGCCGAGGATTCTCAGGCCGCGCATCCCGCCGAGCGCCGCGAGGGCGACGAGGACGACGTTCCCGAGGGAAATCGGGATGAGGGTCTTCCACCCGAGCGCCATGAGCTGGTCGAACCGGTAGCGCGGGAAGGTCCCGCGGAACCAGATGTAGACGAAGAGGAAGGCCGCGACCTTCAGGACGAACCAGAGGATCGGGGGGATCAAGTCGAGAAACGCGAGGGCCTTGACGCTCGGGAAGGGCCGCAGCCAGCCGCCGAAGAACAGCGCGGTCGCGACCGCCGAGATCGTGATCATGTTCGCGTACTCGGTCAGGAAGAAGATCGCCCAGCGGAAGCCCGAGTACTCGGTGTGGAACCCGGCGACGAGCTCGCTCTCGGCTTCCGGGAGGTCGAAGGGGATACGGTTCGTCTCCGCGACCCCCGAGACGAAATAGAGGAGGAACGAGACGAGACCCGGGAGGATGAACCACATGTGGTGCGTGCGCTGCGCCTCGACGATCTCGACGAGGGAGAGAGAGCGCGCCATGAGGATCGCGCTCACGACCGCGAAGCCCATCGGGACCTCGTAACTGATGAGCTGCGCCGCCGAACGGAGACCTCCGAGGAGAGCGTACTTCGAGTTCGACGCCCAGCCGCCGAGGATGATCCCGTAAACCCCGATCGACGTGATCGCGAGGACGAGGAGGAGCGAGACGTTCAAGTCCGCCGCGTACCACGCCGTCGTGATCTTCCCGAGGCCCGGAATCCGCATCGTGAACTCAGGGCCCCACGGGAGTACCGCGAAGACGGCCATGCCGGGGACCATCACGAGAACCGGCGCGAGGAAGTGGATGAAATGCTGCGCCTTCGCGGGGACGACGTCTTCCTTCATGAGGAGCTTGACGACGTCGGCGACCCACTGGAAGACGCCCTGCGGTCCGACGCGGTTCGGGCCCTTGCGCACCTGGAGGAACGCGAGCGTCCGGCGCTCGATATACGTGAGGATCCCCGCGGCCGTCGCGACGAGGATCACGACGACGACGGCCTTGACGGCCGGGATCAGGAAGTAATTCAGGACGCTTTCGGAGATGTCCATGTCTACCTGTCGACCTCGCCGAGGACGATGTCGATCGTGCCAATGATCGCGACGAGGTCGGAGACCATGTGGCCCTGCGCCATCTCCGGCAGCGCCTGGAGATTGATGAAGCTCGGCGGCCGGACGCGCAGCCGGTAGGGCTTGTTGCCGCCGTTCGAGACGAGGTAGAAGCCGAGCTCGCCCTTAGGGGACTCGACGCTCGCGTACGCGTCCCCGGCGGGCGGCTTGATGACGCGCGGGACCTTCCCGCGGATCTCACCGGTCGGGTTCGCCGCCAGCCAGTCGCAGCCCTGGAGGAGTATCCGACGGCTCTGGCGCATCTCGGCGATCCGCACGAGATACCGGTCGTACGTGTCCGCGTTCTTCCGCGTCGGGATCTCGAAGTCGAGCTCGGGGTAGCACTCGTACGGGAGCGCGCGGCGCACGTCCCACGCGAGGCCCGAGGCGCGCAGCGGCGGTCCGGTGACGCCCCAGGCGATGCAGCGGTCCGTCGTGAGGATCCCGACGCCAATCGTCCGCTGCTTCCAGATGCGGTTCTCGGTCAGGAGCTCCTCGTATTCGTCGACCTTCGAGCCAAGGTCTTCCGTGAACGCGCGGAGCTTCTCGATCCAGCCGGGCGTCAGCTCCTCCTCGAGGCCGCCGACACGCATGCAGTTCAGCGTGAGGCGCGCCCCGCAGTAGTCCTCGAAGAGGTCGAGGATGACCTCGCGCTCGCGGAACGTGTAGAAAAAGGGCGTTATCGCGCCGAGGTCGATCGCGGCTGTCGCGAGCCAGAGGAGGTGCGAGGAGACACGCTGCATCTCGTCGAGGACGACGCGGATGTACTGCGCGCGCTTCGGGATCTCGAGGCCGAGCAGCTTCTCGACCACGAGGACGTACGCGTGGTTGTTCGTCGCGGCCGCGACGTAGTCGAGGCGGTCCGTGTGCGGGATCACCATCGGGTAGGTCTCGGTCTCGAACAGCTTCTCGGTGCCGCGGTGGAGGTACCCGATGTCCGGACGCGCCGAGACAATGCGCTCGCCGTCCACCTTGAGGACGATGCGCAGGACGCCGTGGGTCGACGGGTGCTGCGGCCCGAAATTGAGCTCCATCTCGCGGAGACCGAGCATCGTGTCGCCCGAGTCTTCGACCGCGCCGACGGTGCCGACGATCTCGCTCACGAGACGGTCTTTCTGTTCTTGTCGCCGGGCCCGGGCCCGCCGCCCTCCGGATAGCGGTCCGGGTAGATCGCGGCGCCGGTGTCGATCCCCTCGACCGGGAAGTCCTTCCGGAGCGGATGGCCCTGGAAGCCATCCCACGTGAGGATGCGGCGGAGATCGGGGTGGCCCTCGAAGGCGATTCCGAAGAGGTCGAACACCTCGCGCTCCATCCAGTTCGCGGTCTCCCATACGCCCGAGACGGTCGGGCACGCTTCTCCGTCCTTGACGCCGACCTTCAGGCGCACGCGCTCGTTTCCGCGGTCGAAGGAGTGGAGCCAGTACACGACGTCGAAGCGCGGGTCGCGCGCCTTCCAGTCCACAGCGGTCAGGTCGACGAGGAACGTGAACGTCTCGGCGTCGCGCAGGTGGCGGCAGGCCTCGACGAGCTTGTCGGCCGCGACCTCGACCGTCGTCTGGCCGACCATCTTCTTCGCGGAGACGACCGCGCCGGGAACGGCCGCCGCGAGCGCGGCGACGAGGGGCTCGCCCATCGCGTCGACCGGGGCCGGGACCGGCGCCTTCGCGGGTGCGGCCGGCTTCGCAGGCGCGGCCGCCTTAGGCGCGGCGGCGGCGGGCGCGTTGGCCACGGGCGTGGAGACCGGAGCGGGTTTCGACGCCGGCGCGGGTGTCGCCGCCGACGGAGCCGGCGCGGGAGGCTTCGGAGCGCCGGCCCCGTTCTTTTCGTCAGCCAACGGCCAGCTCCTCCGGCGCGCGCCTCACGACGCGCATTTTCTGGATCTTCTTCTGGAGCTCCATGAGGCCGTAGAGGAGAGCCTCGGGCCGCGGCGGACAGCCGGGTACGTAGACGTCCACGGGCACGATTCGGTCGACGCCCTGCGTGACCGCGTAGGTCCGGTACGGGCCGCCGCAGGTCGCGCAGGAGCCCATCGCGATGACCCACTTCGGTTCGGGCATCTGGTCGTAGAGGCGCTTGATGATGGGCGCCATCTTTTCCGTTACGGTTCCCGCCACGATCATGAGGTCGCTCTGCCGCGGCGAGCCACGGAAGACTTCGGCGCCGAAGCGCGCCATGTCGTGGCGGCTGTCGACGACGGCCATCATCTCGATGGCGCAGCACGCAAGGCCGAACTGCATCGGCCAGAGCGAGTTCTTGCGACCCCATCCGATGAGGGCGTCGACGGTGGTCGTGAGGACGTTGTCCGGGAGCGAGTTTTCGATCAAGCCCACGAAAGAGCCCCTCGCCGCCACGCGTAGACGTACCCGACGACCAGAATCACGAGGAAGATCAGCATCTCGACGAAGCCGAACAGCCTCAGCTTGTGGTACATGACCGCCCACGGGAACAGGAAGATCGTCTCGACGTCGAACACGACGAAGAGGACGGCGATGAGGTAGTACCGCACGGAGAACCGGTGGTCGAAGGCCTCGGTCGGCGACGCGACGCCACACTCGTACGGTGCGAGCTTCGTCGGTGTCGGCTTCGAGGGCCGGAAAAGCGACATCGCGGCGAGACCGGCGACCGGCACGATCGCGGCCATGACCGCGAAGTAGAGGATCGGCAGGTAGGACGCCATAGACGGGTTCATGAGCACATCCCTCGCGGTCCGACCGCGCCGGCGCACCCTCCGGCTTCGGTCAAGACGGGGAGGATTTTGTGTGCCGACCCCGGTGAAGTCAAACGATGCAAAGGCATCAATTGTGCCGAGGCCAGGAGGCCAGCGTCGACCCGAGAGCCGTGCCTCGGGACGCGAGGAGGACGCGAATAGACTCCCCCATTCCACCAGGCTGGACGAGGGCTGCGGCGGCCCGGCGGTCCGCCACGCGCGCGGCGTCGGGGGGAGCGTCGGCGTCGGTCGCGAGGTCTTCGAAGATCCCCGCCGAGGCGAGGACGCGCGACTGGCTCACGGGCCCGGCGACGTCGAGACCCGTGTCCGCGAGCGCCTCGGCGAGCTCGGTGAAATCCACCCACGCCGTGAGGTCGCGGCCCCCGGGCCCGGACAGGACGTCACGCGTGACCGTGTGCGAGACGAACGCCTCGAGCGTCCCGTTCGCGCGCCCGGCGGAATAGAGCGCCTTCGCGGGAGCACCGTAGTCGAAGACGAGAAGGAGGCCGGAAGAAAGGCGCGCCCCCAACGCCGAAGCAACACGAGCGGCGCCGGAACGCACTTCGACTTTTTGATTTCTCAGAAGATGAATACCTCGAGTTCGGAACCGCTCGAGCAGCTCGGCAGCGTCGGCGCAGGGGGCAAGGCTCCACGCAAAGCCCTCGCCGCCCGGTTCTAGCGTCACGACACGCTCCAGCAGCTTTTCACCTTCGAAGAAAAGCGCCCTCACCGGGAGCGCATCGAACAGCTCGTAAGCCACGATCAGGCCGCGGACATGGGGGATTTCTTCGAAGGATGGGACCCACTCCGCAGCCGGGCATCGTTCGGCGGCGATGCGGCGACGGGTCGCGGACCTTTCGACGCCGACGAGGCGGAATTCCTCTCGGATGCCCCACGCCCGCAACGCCGCATCGGCAGCCCGAAGGAGCTCGCCCTCTCCGGCGCCGACGTCCACGATATCCATGACGTCGGTTGCCGCGCGCAACCCGGATGGGAGCCCCTCTTTCCCTTTCGCAGAAATCTTCTTCTCTCCCTCTTCATCCCGCAGCCTTCTCGCGATACGGGCCATCGTGCGCCCGAAGGCCGGGTGCCACGAGGGGCCAGTGACGAAGTCGCCACCGCGGCCCACGCGCCCTTCTCGCTCGTAGTACCCGCCCTCCGGGTCGTACAGCGCCGCTTCCATGAAGCGGTCGAACCGAAGAGGCCCCTCGGCGCGGATGAGCGCAGCGATCCGGTCGTGCAGGCGCATCATCGCCGCGAGACTAGCAGCCAGTTAAGATTCTGCGACGGATCGAGGAGGATCCACACGTGCCTTACGGGATCTCCGAGACTCCCTCCGGACTCACGATCACGCTCGCCGCGACGACCCGCGACGAGCTCTACCGCGACGCCGTGAAGGCCGCCCTCCAGGCAGCGTATGGCGGCGAGCCGCCGGCCGGCACCTCCGACGGGCAGATGTGTCCCGTGCAGGGCGCCGGGTTCGCGGAGGGTGACCTCCTCCGGACGTTCGTCACGGAGTGCTTCGAAGCCGCGCGCCGGGCCCCGGGAACGTTGCACGCGCCGAGGTGGCTCGCCTTCGACGAGGGCCGCGTGACCGCGAATCTCGCCTTGTCGACGCCGAAGACACCTACCCGCGAGCTCGATCCGGCGCTCCATGGGGCCTTCGAAACGGCGGGGGCGTTCCCGGACTTCCGGGCGACGCTCGCGTTCAGCGTCCCGTCACACTGACGGGACGGCCGCAGCGGCCTCCTTGCGCGCCTTGTCGAGGTCGGCGTCCACCATCATGTTCACGAGGCCCTCGAACGTCACCTTCGGCGTCCAACCGAGCTCGCGCCGGGCCTTCGAGGCGTCCCCAAGGAGGAAGTCCACCTCCGCCGGGCGGAAATAACGTTCGTCGACGCGCACGCGTACGGCGCCCGTCTTCGCCTCGACGCCCGACTCTCCGGCTCCCGAGCCCGTCCAGCGGAGCGGCCTCCCGGCCCGCGCGAACGCGCGCTCGCAGAACTCGCGCACCGTGTGCGTCTCGCCGGTCGCGACGACGTAATCATCCGGCACGTCCTTCTGAAGCATCAGCCACATCGCCTCGACGAAGTCTCCCGCGAAACCCCAGTCGCGCCGCGCGTCGAGATTGCCGAGATAGACGACGTCCTGGAGGCCTCTCGCGATGCGTCCGGCCGCCCGGGTGATCTTGCGCGTCACGAACGTTTCGCCGCGGCGAGGCGACTCGTGGTTGAAGAGGATGCCGTTCGAGGCGTGAAGGCCGTAGGCCTCGCGGTAATTCACCGTGATGGCGTAGGCATAGGCCTTCGCCACGCCATACGGCGATCGGGGGTGGAAGCGCGTCGTCTCGGTCTGAGGCGACTCGGCCACTTTCCCGAACATCTCGGATGAGGACGCCTGGTAGAAGCGCGGACGGAGCCCGAGCTCGCGGATGGCTTCGAGGATGCGGGTGGCGCCGACGGCCGTGACCTCCGCCGTGTATTCCGGGACGTCAAAGGACACCTTCACGTGGCTCTGGGCGCCGAGGTTGTAGATCTCGTGCGGTGTGGCGACGCGCAGGATGCGGTTCAGGGAGGACGCGTCGTTCAGGTCGCCGTAGTGGAGCACCAGGTTCCGCTTCGGCACGTGCGGATCCTGATAGAGGTGGTCAAGGCGCTCTGTATTGAAGGACGAGGAGCGGCGGATGATCCCATGGACCTCGTAGCCCTTCGCCAGCAGAAGCTCGGCGAGATAGCTGCCGTCCTGACCCGTGATTCCGGTGAGAAGGGCGCGCTTCGGCGTGTTCGTCATCCCCGCGAGTCTAACGGACGTCGGGAAAAGACAAGGGCCCGGACCTTTTGGGTCCGGGCCCTTCAAATTTCCCGGCAGCGTCCTACTCTCCCACACAGTTTCCCGTGCAGTACCATCGGCTCCGAGGGGCTTAACGGCCGTGTTCGGAATGGGAACGGGTGGAGCCCCCTCGATAAGGCCACCGGAAACTCTATTTCATCGTGAGCTTCCGTGCAGAACCGGGTGATCAGTCTTTCATTTGCCTACTCTTGCTTCCTTCACGCGAATGTCTTCGACGACTCGCACCTGGAGAATTTTATGGCCAAGCCGCACGGACGATTAGTACCGGTCAGCTTCGCGCCTCGCAGCGTTTCCACACCCGGCCTATCAACGTGGTCATCTCCCACGGTCCTTCAGGGGGCTTGCGCCC
>Ga0209385_1000033_pt1 | contig 46591 bp, 42 predicted proteins | sample NGEPerB_FD_184506 | JGI IMG/M metagenome (GOLD analysis project Ga0209385, IMG submission 184506) | Arctic peat soil microbial communities from the Barrow Environmental Observatory site, Barrow, Alaska, USA - NGEE PermafrostAB12-B... | ecosystem: Environmental > Terrestrial > Soil > Wetlands >... | reverse complement strand
GACGAGAGAGACCGGCGGGGTGGGAAGAGGGAGGCGGGGGCCCGGTTCAGGTGATATCGCGCCTGGTCAGGATGATCGACCCGACCGCGGCGAAGACCAGCCCGTAGGCCAGCATCAGCAGGGTGCCCTGCCACCAGTTGAACAGCCCGAAATCGGAGCCCCTGCCGCGGGTCAGGTTGGCGGCTGCGGTGGCCGCTCCCGTGGGCACCCACTTCTCCGCACTGTGCACGAGCTGGACCAGGATGCCCTCGAGGATGATGAACCACCCCAGGCACACGATGAGGGCCGCCACCTGGTTGGTCAGGACGGAGCCGATGCCGACTCCGAGGATGGCGAAGAGGGCGAAGACCAGGATCATCCCGGGCGCCACTGCCGGCAGCTGGTGGATCATGTCGGAGAACGACCCGCCCCGGGCGGCGAGGGTGAGCCCGCCGCCGACAACGGTGGCCACCAGCATGATGACGGCCAGCACGGCGCCGGCGATGGCGGCGAAGATCAGCTTGCCGCCCACGAACCGCGGCCGGTGCGGCATGACCAGAAACGAGGTGGTCACCGTCTTGTGTCGGAATTCGGTGGTGATGCAGAGCACCCCGAGCAGGAGGGCCAGGATGTAGCCCTGGAACCCGGATCCCACCAGGTTCCGGAGCTGCTGGGTGGTGTGGGGCACGGTGTAGCCCGGCGACACGAACGCCCCCCCGCCACCGGGCCCGCTGGTCCCGTTGTCGTGGCTCAGGAAGATCACCAGGATCAACAGCGCGTTGATCAGCAGTGCGATGCCGACGAGCACCCAGGGAACGGCGGTGGTCCGCAGCTTCAGCCACTCCGAGCGGATGGCGGCGATCACGTCGGCCCTCCCGGCATCGGGGCGTGACCGGCCTGCCCGCCGCCCATGTTGGCGGGATCGGCGGCATCGAATCCGTGGGTCAGGCTGAGGAAGACGTCCTCGAGACTGCCCCGTTCGTGGACCAGCTCGTAGAGGACGATCTGGTGCTGGGCAGCGAAGGGGCCGAACCATTCGGGCGTGGCCCCATCGATGACCAGGGTGTCGGCGGCCACCTGACGCCAGGCCACCGGGACGGCGGCGAGCGCGGCGGTCAGCCGGGCCACCTCGGGAGTCCTGATGCGCATGCCGGTGCTCGTCCCGGCACGGGTGGCCAGTTCGGCCAGCGTGGTCTGGAGCACCAACTGCCCATGCGACACGATGACCACGTCGTCGACGGTCTCCTCCATCTCCGACAGGAGGTGGGACGACACCAGGACGGCGTGTCCGAGTGACGCCTGGTAGCGGATGAAGGTGCGCAGCCACTGGATGCCCTGCGGGTCGAGCCCGTTGGCGGGCTCGTCGAGGATGAGGATCTCGGGATCGCCGAGCAGGGCGGTGGCCAGCTGGAGGCGCTGGCGCATCCCGAGCGAGAACTTGCCCACGCGTCGGCGCGCGACATCCGAGAGGCCGACCAGGTCGAGGGTCTCCTCCACCCGGGAGAGCGGGATCCCGGCGCCGATGGCCACCGACTTCAGGTGGTCCTCGGCCCGTCGGGACGGATGGAAGCTGGTTGCCTCCAGCACGGCGCCCACGTGGCGGATCGGGTGCTCGAGGTCGACGTACCGGCGTCCACCGAAGGTGGCCGTGCCGGAAGTTGCCGAGACCAGGCCGAGCAGCATGCGCAGTGTGGTGGTCTTGCCCGATCCGTTGGGCCCGAGGAAGCCGGTCACCCGCCCCTCCGGCACCTCGAAGGTCAGCTGTTCGACGGCGCGCACCGGTCCGAACCGTTTGGACAGCGCGTGGACCTCGATCGCCGATGGCATGCACGACGGTACCCCGCCGGGCGACCGCACTCCTGTCACCCCCCTGGTGGGAGGCCTCGCTCACCAGGGGGGGACGGCCTCTGGCGGTGTGGGGGACCCGCTCAGACCTCGGCGAAGATGTCGGCGGGGAGCAGTAGCCCGGTGGCGACGACCAACTCGTCGTGGACCCGGCTCATGTTGCTCCAACCGTTGACCCACCCGACCAGTGCCGAGTACCAGACGTGGCCGATGATGCGGGCCCTGTCGCTCAGGTTGGGCGGCTGGGGCTTCCCGATGGCCCGGGTGATGATCCCTTCCATCAGGACCGAAACCTGCTGTTGGCATTCGATGGCCGCCGGGTCCGGAGAGGCCAACGCGGTGAAGACGGCTCCCACCAGTTTCGGTTGGCGACCCATGGCCCGCAGGGCGCGGTCCAGGACGTCGATCACCCGCTGGGCGGCGGTGGCACCCTGGGCCGGCAGCTGGGCCAGCCTGCTGTCCAGCTGCTCCACCCAGTGGACCAGCGCAGCAGCCAACAGGTGGTCCTTGCTGGTGAAGTACCGGTAGACGGTGCCCATGGCCACGTCCGCCCGGGCCGCCACGTCGCGCATCTGCACGGCTTCGTAGCCCCCGTCCAGCGCGAGTGACATGGCGGCGTCGACCACGCGCTGTCGACGGGCTTGCTGGGCGCGCGTCAGGGTGCGGGGCACCGGACCGTTGGCCATGGCCGCTCACCCTACTCTGCAGGGGTTTCGTCCCCGGGATGCGGGGGCCGGCCCACCTTGCCGAGCCCTGCCGGCATGGTCCGGGGTACGGTGCCCCGCCGGATTCTCTGACGCTCCGTCATGTCCGACCACCTCTCGGTACCATGGTCGACCATGGCCGTCGCCGATGACCCGGAGCTCATTGCCACGACGGACGGCCGCGTCCCCGGGCGCCGGGGGCGGGCGACACGTCAGCGGCTGCTCGAGTGCACCGCGGAGCTGCTGGTGGCCACCCCGTGGCGGTCGATCAAGGTGATCGACATCGCGCGGCAGGCCGGGACGTCGCCGGCGACGTTCTACCAGTACTTCGAGAACGTCGAGGCGGCAATCACCGTGCTGGCCGAGGAGTTAGTCGAAGGAGCCGGCGTGTTGGCCGGACTGGTCGACGGTGACTGGTCGGAGCAGGCGAGTTGGTCCACCGCTGTGGCCGTGGTCGAAGGGTTCATGGACTACTGGGAGCGGAACCGGGCCGTCTTCCGGGTGGTCGAGCTGACAACGGTCGAGGGGGACCTGCGCTTCCAGGGCCTGCGGGTCCGGGCCCTGAACGCGGTGACGGTCACCCTGGCCCGGGTCATCGCCACCATTGGCGACGGGGCGGGGTCACATGCCGGATCGGATCCCATGGCTGTCGCCGGGACCCTGATCGCCATGCTGGCCCAGGTGGCCGGCCATCGTTACGGGTTTGAGTTCTGGGGAATCCGCACCGCCTCATTGGTCGACAGCCAGGCCAGGCTGCTCCACTGGGCGGTCACCGGGAGGGCCGCCCCCGAGGGCGCCAAGGTGATCGGCTCGGACGCGCCGTTCCCGCGGACCGGACCGGCGATCGGAGGAGGGGCGGCATCGGTCCGTGCCGCCGAGGTGAGGGCGGCAGCCGAGGGCGCCACCAGGCCGAAGCCGAAGGTCAAGGCGAAGAAGTGACGTTGGGCCGTGGACGGACCGCAGGGATCACCTAGGAGCCGGTGTGACGCCGAGGCTCAGCCGCCCCCCAGGAGATCGGCTGCGCAGACATGGAGCCGCTCGGCCAGCCGCTCGACCGTCCGGAGGGTGACGTTCCGTTCGCCCCGTTCGAGGCCCCCGACGTAGGTGCGGTGTACCCCCAGGAGATCTGCGAACGACTCTTGACTCTGGTGCCTTGCCTTGCGCTCGTTCCGGAGATTGATGCCGAACCTGCGCTGGAGGTCGCCCTCCACTATCGATAACCTCTGCATTCCTGCCGGTACCGGCCGTCAACGGTCGGTCCGGGGCCTCCCAGCCCGATTCCCGCGCGACCGGATCCGTTGTCATTTGATGATGTCAAGCCTGAATACACCGAGGAAACGATACCCGGTGTGTGCAGATATGTGCGAGCGTCCGCGTGACCCCCACCGACCGCTCAGCGGAGCGCCACCGGGTTGACGGGCGATCCGAGGGCGTTGGTGAAGGGCAGAGGGGTGGCGTCGAGGAGGAACTCGTAACGTCCGTCGGCTGCGCAGGCATCGGCCAACTCGTCGAGGAACCAGTTCTGCCCCTGGGTCATCCCCATCTCGACCAGGTGCAGGAGGTGCACCGGGAGGTAGAGATCCTCGGATTCGCACGGGTAGACCTCCAGGACCATGGTGTCGGTTGCCACCGCGGCCACGTCCCGATCGTGGAACCACTCTGCGGTTGCCATTGTCAGCCCCGGCGTGGGCCAGGTGTAGGCCACCAGGTCCCGCACCGGCTCTGCACCGGCGAGTCCCGGTCGGCCCGGCAGCGCCAGGTGTGCCGCCTGGCCCGTTCGCACCAGCACGACGTCCCCTGGCTCGACGGCGAGGCCGCCGAGCTCGCACGCCGCGTCCAGATCCGACGGCGCGATCGGATAGCCCGGGTCGAGGATCTCGATGCCCTTGGCCCTCGGCACGTCGAGCAGCAGCCCCCGGGTCACCAGCGACCGGATGAGGTGGATGCCCAGTTTGGCGGTCCCCTCCTCGGTGACCGACGAGGCCGGGAACCCGTTGTAGAGCTTCCCCCCGTCGGGCCCGGCCCCGTAGGAGGCATGGGCCAGCCCGTCCCAGTGGGTGGCGCACTGCATGGAGAGGGTCACCACGTCCTCCGAGGAGGCGATCCACCCAGGGTCCGGACTCAGCGGATTGTTGACGCAGATCATGGTCCGCGTCGGATTGACCCGGCCCGGGATGAAGCCCATCTGGATGCCCTCTTCTGCCGACAGGGGCAGCCCCAGGGCGAAGGCTGACCCGTCGACCACCGCTGCCGTGCCCCGCAGGCGGGCGGCCGCATCGATGAGGTTGAGGGTGCCGATCTGGTCCTCGGGTCCCCAGCGGCCCCAGTTGGAGACACGGGCGGCCAATTCGACGAACGAGGACGGGACGGCGGTCGGCACGGGCACGGGCACCCACCTGTTGTAGCCGAAGGGGCAACAGTTTTGCCGAAACCTGCCGATACCACCTGAAGAGCGGTGTCAGCGATCACCTGGATGCACCATCTGCATCCGTTCCGGATACAGATGGTGCGCTGAATCCGGCAGGCGCTGCACCGTTGACGACAATCGATTCGACGCCAGCTCCGGGAGGACTCGTTGCGATTCACACCTGCTCCGGCCGTCCAACGGCCCGCCCTTCGCCATGACGGCGGCCCGGCGCGGCTCCGTCGCGTCGGCCTGGTCGCGGTGGCAGCGATCCTGTTGACGGGAGGCCTGTCCATCGTCCAGGGCGCGGTGACCCCGGGGTCGGCTGCCGCTGCCGTGACGGCCCTCGACGTGGCCGGCGTGCAGTCGCTCTACACCGGCGACCTGGTGCTCCGCCTCAACGCCGAGCGGGCGGCCCGCAGTAATTCCGCAGTGCCGGTTCCCCAGCTCCAGGTGGACCCGGGTCTGCAGGCCGACGCCCAGGCGTGGTCCGCGCACCTGGCGGCCGTCGGAGTGGTGTCCGATCCGAGCCTTCCGGCGTGCACCGGTCCGGGCGGATCGCCCCCGCCCGCCAACCAGGTGTGCGTATTGGCCGCCAACTCCGGGGACAGCGGGTTCGGCTACTGGCCGGGTGACGGCTCCGACGGGATGGACGCCGAGTACATGGCCTCCGCCGGCCACCGCCAGAACATGCTGGCATCCGCCTACTCTTACGTGGGTGTGGGCGTGACCTGCAGCGCCAGCCGGGCGTGGACGGTCGAGTTGTTCGGTGAGGCCTGGGCGGACGTGCCGTCGGCCAACGCCCGCCAGGCCACCCAGAACGTCTCCGATGGGGATCCGGTGCCGGCGAGCCCGGTCGTGGCCGGGGCGCCGTCCGGCGACCCTGTCTACTGCCCGGGCCAGACCGACGGGCCGGGCGGGGCGGTGACCGCCACCGGGGGCCAGACGCCGTATCCGTATCCGGTGCCGGCGGTGCCGGCGGTGCCCGGCGAGCCCAACGGCACTGTGGCGGCCTCCGCCGTCGGGATGGCCGCCACCGCGGATTCCAACGGGTACTGGGTGGCCCGGACCGATGGCTCGGTGTCCGACCACGGCGATGCCGCCAACTACGGGTCGATGGCCACTGCGCCGCTGAACGCGCCCATCTCCCACGTGGTGGCCACCGCTGACGGCAAGGGCTACTGGCTGGTGGCGTCCGACGGCGGCATCTTCGCCTACGGGGACGCCGGGTTCTACGGCTCGATGGGCGGCCGGCCACTGAACGCGCCGGTGGTGGGCATCGCTCCGACCGCCGACGGCAAGGGCTACTGGCTGGTGGCGTCCGACGGCGGCATCTTCGCCTTCGGGGACGCCGGGTTCTACGGCTCGATGGGCGGCCGGCCGCTGAACGCGCCGGTGGTGGGCATCGCCAGTGACTCCGCCACCAGGGGCTACTGGCTGGTGGCGTCCGACGGCGGCATCTTCTCCTTCGGCGCCCCGTTCCACGGTTCGGGCGGCAGCCTCCGACTCAACATGTCGGTCAACGGGATCGCAGCGACGCCCGACGGCGGCGGCTACTGGCTGGTTGCGTCCGACGGCGGCACCTTCGCCTTCGGAGACGCCGGGTTCCACGGCAGCGCCGGCGCGCTGCCGCTCGACGCCCCGATCGTGGGCATGGCCGCCGACGACTCGACCGGGGGCTACTGGCTGGTGGCGTCCGACGGCGGCATCTTCTCCTACGGCGCACCCTTCTTCGGAGCGGGCTGACCGTAGGGGTCCCGGTTGGCCACGGCCCCCTCCGCTCCGGTGCTAGCCGGCCCAGATGATCGACTGCAGTTCCGAGTAGGCCTCGAGGCCGTAGTCGCCGCCGTCCCGCCCGATCCCGCTCATCTTGAAGCCGCCGAAGGGCGCATCCATGTTGCGCTGGGCGGTGTTGATTCCGACGTGGCCGGCCCGGAGCAGCTTGGCCACCCGGAACGCCCGGGCGGTGTCTCCCGAGAAGACGTAGTCGTACAGGCCGAACTCCGAGTCGTTGGCGATGGCGATGCCCTCCTCCTCGTCGTCGAAGGGGATGGCCACCACCACCGGGCCGAAGATCTCCTCGCGGGCCGCGGTCATGTCGTTGGTGCCGGTGATGAGGGTGGGCTCCACGTAGTACCCGGTGGGCAGGTGATCAGGTCGGTTGCCGCCGAACACCACCTCGCCCTGTCGGCGGCCGGAGTCGATGTAGCCGAGCACCCGCTGCTGGTGGGCGGCGGAGATCAGTGGTCCGACCATGGTCTCCCGCTCGGTCGGGTCCCCCACCTTGAGCCGGCCGGCGAAGGTGGAGAGCCCGTCGACCATGGCGTCGAAGATGCTCCGGTGCACCACGGCGCGCGTGGGGGCGGTGCAGATCTGTCCGGAGTGGAACGCCCAGGTCGAGCCGATGGCGGTGATGGCGGCCTTGATGTCGGCGTCCTCGAAGACCACCGCTGCGCCCTTGCCGCCCAGCTCCATCAGCAGCCGCTTCATGGTGGGCGCGCCGGCCGCCGCGATCCGCTGACCGACCGTGGTGGAACCGGTGAACGACACCATGTCGACGTCGGGGGAGGAGGTCAGGGCCGAGGCCGGTTCGGGCCCTTGGGCGCTGATCAGATTCACCACGCCGGGGGGGAAGCCGACGTCGTCGAGGACGCGGGCCAGTTCCACGACGGCCAGCGGGTCCTGGGGGGCGGGCTTGATGACCACCGTGTTTCCCATGGCCAGGGCCGGTGCCACCTTGCCGGCCATGTTGGTCAGCGGGAAGTTGTAGCTGGCGATCGCCGCCACCACCCCCACCGGCTGCCGGTAGGCGAGGGCGCTGATCAGGCCACCGGGGGCCAGTGGGGTGGCCGCGGTGGCGATGGGGGGCAGCATCGACTCCTGGACGTGGCGGATGTCCCGCGAGTAGCGGTCGAACCGGTCGGCGCTCACGGGCACCTGCACGCGCGAGCCGACCGATGCGGTTGCCCCGGTCTCGGCGATGACCAGGGGGACCAACTCGTCGTTTTTGGAGCGTATGGCTGCCGCCGCGGCCTTGAGCAGGGCCTGGCGCTCCACGGCGGGAGTGGCCGCCCACGCCGGGAAGGCCTCGCGGGCGGCGGCCGCAGCCGCTGCGGCATCGGCGACCGAGGCATCGGGGGCCCGGCCCACAACCTGCTCGGTGGCCGGGTTGATGATGTCGTAGGTGCCGTTGCCGGCGTCGACCCACTTGCCGCCGATCAGCAGCTGCGTTTCGTCCCTGGTGACCTGACTGCCCACGGTGGATCCCCTTTCACGGTGATCGATCTGTCCGATGGAGCGCCGATGGCGCCGATGGCTGAGTGGTTCGCGCCCGTGTGGTTCGCGCCCGTGCGGCAGGAGGCCGCACCCATCGGGCACGGCCGCTCGCATCTGACGTTGCGTCAGCAGTGTAGGCCCTGACCGTGGCGCCGGTGGGCGGGGACTCAGGCCTGCGCCGGTGTGGGATCCACCGTCACGGTGTCGCGTCCCGACCGGAGCAGCGTCCCGGGAAGATTGCCGGTCGGCTTGCCGTCGACCACGGTCTCGACCCCGTTGACCAGGACGCGGACCACGCCCAGGGAGTCGGCGATGAGCCGGGGGCTGCCACCTGGTAGGTCGTGGACCAGGGTGGCCGGTTCCGACCCGATGGTCTCGGGGTCGAAGACGAACAGGTCGGCGGACAGGCCCACGGCCACGCGGCCGCGATCGTGCAGGCCGAACAGCTCGGCGGGGGCCTCTGTCATCAGCTGGACGGCCCGCTCCAACGGCACCAGCTTCCGCTTGCGGAGGCAGTCGCCGAGGAACGAGGTCGGGTAGTTCGAGCCGCACATCCGATCGAGGTGGGCACCGGCGTCGGAGCCGCCCACCATGGCGCCGGGGTCGTTCCAGACCGCGACCCGCGCCTGCCACGAGGCGTCGTCGCCATCGGAGGCCTTTGGCCACAGCACCGTGCGCAGGTCGTCGGCGATGACCAGGTCGAGCAGGGCGTCGAAGGGGGCCTTGCCCTGCTCCTCGGCGATCGATCCGACGTCGCACCAGCTCAAACCCTCGTTTTCGGGGGCGAACGTGTCGCCGACGATGTAGTTGGCCCAGTGCGAGAGTCGGCGGAACACCCCGGCCTGGTCGGAGTGGGCCAACTCGTCGAGGTGGGAGCGGATACCCGGGTCGCGCAGCTGCTCGATCCGCTCGTCGACCGGCAGCCCCATGACGTCGCCCCATCCGGGGATGAGGAAGAGGGCGCAGTGGGTCCGGAAGCTCATGTTCATCGGCACCAGCGTGGGCATGGTCAGCGCCACGATGCGGCCGCCGGCGCTGGCCGCCGCGGAGGAGGCCTCCAGCTGGCGCGCCGTCTTGGCCGGCGTCCGCGAGTCGACGGTCAACAGATTCCAGTTGAGCGGTCGGCGGGCCGTGGTGGTCATGGCCACCATCAGGTCGATCTCCTGGTCGGAAAAGGTGTCGAGGCACCCGTCGGTGATGTACTCGAGGGTCGTACCCGGGTGGTCGCGGACCACCTCGCAGAAGGCCAGCATCTCGCGGCGGTCGGCATGCCGGGAGGAGATCGGGTTGCCGTCCCCGTCGGAGTGGGTGCGTGACTGCGAAGAGGAGAACCCGAGCCCCCCGGCCTCGATCGATTCGGCCAGCAGCCGGGTCATCGCCGCCAGCTCGTCGTCGGACGCGACGTCGGAGGCCCGCTCGGATCCCATGACCCACCGGCGCAGCGCGCAATGCCCCACCAGAAACCCGGCGTTCACCCCGAGGTTGCCCTCCAACCGTTGGAGGTACTCGCCGAAACTCGTCCAGTCCCAGGCGATCCCGTTCTCGAGCGCGTCCAGGGGCATGCCCTCGACCTTGGCCATCATCTGCCGGATGTAGTCGTGGTCGGATGCTTTGATCGGGGCCAGGGTGAACCCGCAGTTCCCCCCGATCACCGTGGTCACGCCGTGGAGGTTCGACGGGGAGGCAGTGGGGTCCCAGAAGAGCTGGGCATCGTAGTGGGTGTGCGGGTCGATGATCCCCGGGGCGACGACCAGGCCCTCGGCATCGAGCTCGGTGGCACCTCGCTCGTCCACTTCGCCGACCGCGACGATTCTCCCGTCACGGATGCCGACGTCGGCCCGACGGCCGGGAGCCCCGGTTCCGTCGACGACCAGGCCATTTCGGATCACGTACTCGAGCATGGTGGTGTTCCCTTCCTGTGGTGATGGAAGCGCCCCCCTCACCGGGAGCCGCGCCACCTTCGTCGGGTGCGGGCCAGAACTGACTGACCGTCAGATTATGGCACTCCCACCGGTTCCGTGGGAGCGGCGATGAGTGGGCGTCGGGGAGTTCGGACGGTCGGTACGGATGCAAAGCGCGGCCCCGACGGCCCGGTCGGGCGGGACGGGAGGGTCACAGGGCGGTCGATGGTAATTTCTCGACATCCACCAACACTGGTTCCAGAACCACCTCCTGCCGGTCATCGTGCTGCTCCTCGGTGCCGGGTTGATCGTCCGCTTCGCCCACTGGGTGGGGGCGCGGCGGCGGCGTTGGGTCGACGCCCAGATCCGCCGACAGATCGAGTCGGGAGAGGTGGCCTCCGAGGGACTCAAGCGATCCCGGGCCATCAGCGAGGCGCTCGAATGGGTGGCGGTGGCCCTCGCGTACTTCATCGCCGGCATCCTCGCGCTCGACCGGCTGGGCATCCCGCTCACCACCCTGGTGGCCCCGGCCACCGTGGTCGGCATCGGGCTCGGCTTCGGGGCCCAGCAGATGGTGGGCGACCTGCTGGCCGGGTTCTTCCTCTTCGCCGAGCACCAGTTCGCCTTCGGCGACGTCATCCGGTTGTCCGTGCCCGGGCAGACGGTCGGAATCACCGGCACGGTCGAAGAGCTCACGCTCCGGGTCACCAAGCTGCGGACGGCCCAGGGCGAGCTGGTCGTGGTGCCCAACAGCGCGTTGCGTCAGGTCACCAATCTTTCGAAGGACTGGTCGCGGGCGGTCATCGACATCCCCGTTTCGGTGACCGAGGACCTGGAGCAGGTCACGACGTTGCTGAAGGACGTGGTCGGGGCCATGGCGGCGGACCCGCGGTGGAGCGACCTCCTGCTCGGGGCACCGGTGGTGGCCGGGGTGGAGACCATCGACGTGGGGTACGTGCAGCTCCGCTTGATCGCACGCACCCTCCCGGGACGCCAGTTCGAGGTGGCCCGGGAGATCCGACTGCGGGCGGCCACCGCACTTCGCACGGCGGGCATCACCTCGCCGTCGATGGGCGAGTCGGCCACCCAGGGGCAGCCGTGAGCGACCTCACCCTCGGCGAGGAGACCCCGGGTGACGACGATCCGGCATCGGGGGAGCAGTCGGTGGTCCACCGGGACGCCCCCGTCGAAAAAGTCGAGCCGACGCCCCGGAGCGCACTGGTGGGATTCATGGCGGTGCCGGTCCATCGGCTCGCGCCGATCCGCCGGTCCACCCTGCTGATAGCCGTGGCGTTCCTGGGCTTCGGGGCCTGGTGCTACCTGTACCCACCCTCGTCCGTGGTGGTGGTCCCCCCGGGAGGGGCCGTGGTCATCCCGGGCGTCATCCCGCCGACCACCACGACCACCACGACCACTCTTCCGCCGACCACCACGACCACTACCACCACGTCGCCTTCCGGGTCGTCGAGCACCTCGACCACGGCGCCCCGCTCGGCATCGTCGACCACCACTACCAGCGCCACCACCACGGCGCCCGGCTCGGCATCGTCGACCACCACGACGAAGGCGCCCTCCGGCTCCACCACGACCACCCCGGGCGGAACGGGCCAGACCACCACCACTCCCTGATCGATTCGGGCCGCCCCCGCCCCGGGGTCGTCCGGGACAGCGGGCGCCTCAGGGCGTCGTCGACACCGGTGAGCTCGTCGTCGTGGTCGTCGTGGTCGTCGTGGTCGTCGTGGCAGACGGGGGGAGGAGCCTGTTGATGGCACGGGTCTCGTTGCGGTAGCTGGGCTCGGCCTTGAGCAGGGTCAACGCGTCGCCCACCACCATCCCCACAATGACCACCACGGCAAGGGCGATCGCCACCAGGTATCGGGGGCGGCCCACGCTCAGGAGCCCACCAGTGGCGCCACGTCGCTTCCGAAGGCGGCGATCTGATCGCACAGCTCGCCCACGCTGCGCGACGGGAACCGGACCTGCACCTGCCCCACCCCGGCGTCGGCAAAGGTGCGCAGGTACTCGGCCAGCGCTTCAGGTGGCCCGGCCACCGTGCCCCGGGGCAGCTGGAGGCCCGAGGGAGGCGCGCCCACATGGAGGCACTCGGAGAGGCCGCCGATGTCGAGCGGCGCCCCGTCGCGGTAGTCGTCGCGAAGACCCTTCAACTCGGCCAGGATCTCCACATTGGGCCCGAGCGACTGCGGGAGCCAGCCGTCGGCGTAGCGGGCGGCCCGGCGGAGCGCGGCCCGGGAGGAGCCGCCGGCCCAGATGGGGGGTCGGGGAGCCTGGGCCGGCCGGGGCTTGAGCCCGAGTCCGCCGGCCTTCCACCTCGGGCCGTCCAGCACGGGGAACTCCTCGACCAGTCCTTTGGCCAGGCCGACGATGGCCTCGTCGGTGGCCGGTCCCCGGTGGTCGAAGTTCGGCCCCATCTGGTCGAACTCCTCGGCGACGTGGCCGGCCCCCACGCCGCAGATGACACGGCCACCCGACAGCACGTCGACCGTGGCGAATTCCTTGGCCGCCCGCAGCGGATGCCGCAGCGCGACCACGTAGATGTGGGACAGGAGCCGGATGCCGGTGGTGACCCCGGCCAGCCAGCCGAGGGTGGCGATGGTGTCGTACCAGGTGGTGCTCATGGCACCGGCCAGGCGGTCCGGGATGAAGGTGTGGTCGCAGACGCCGACGTAGAAGAAGCCGGCGGCCTCGCATGCCAGGGCGACCGCGGCCAGCTCGCCGGGCCCGGCCGCCTGCTCCCAGGGCTGGGCGTAGATGGTGGACTGCGACTGGATCGGGAGCTGCATGCCGAACACCGTCCGGTCGGCGGGCAATACGGTGACCACGTCCGCCGGCGGGGGGATCGGGCCGTTGCTCATCGGATCAGCGTACGCCCCGGCCCGACTCGGCCAGCGACTCGGCCAGCGACTCGGCCAGCGACTCGGCCAGGGCGCCCTCGGTCCCGAACTGGGTGGCCAGGACCCTGGCCCGCTTGTAGGCCAGGTGGGCCGGAACCTCCCAGGTGAAGCCCATGCCACCGTGGACCTGGATGCACGATCGCCCGTTGGCGACGGCGGCCTCGTCGGACAGCAGCTTGGCCCCTGCCACGGCCACCAGGGCGTCACCCACCTCGGGCTGGTCTACCGTGACGGCGGCGGCGTGGACGGCGCAGCGGGCCACTTCGGTGCGTACGGCCATGTCGGCGCACAGGTGCTTGATCGCCTGGAACCCCCCGATCGGGCGGCCGAACTGCCGCCGCTGTTTGGCGTACTCGACGGCCAGCTCCGTGGTCCACGCCGCCATCCCGATCTGGAGCGCAGCGGTGAGCACGGCGCCGTCCCGCCTCCACCAGGCGGCGATCTCCGGCCCGGCCACCGGGGTGCCCTCCGGCAGTCCCGGCACGACCCACACCGGCGTGAGCGGGTCCATCGGCCGCTTCAACCGGGTGGCGTCGAGCGAGGCGGGGTCCACCGAGGCGACCCCGGCGTCCGACAGGAGCAACAGGACGTCCAGGTCCCCCAGGTGCTCGATGATCACCGGGACCACGCCGGCCGCCTCAGGTCGGGCCGGGTCGGGACGTTCGACCAGGCCCACCACCACCGAGCCGTCGTCGGCCCCGTCGATCAACCCGGCGGCGAGGTGGGAGGCCACCAACGGGCCCGGCAGGAGGGCCCGACCCAGCTCCTCGAAGACCAGGGCGGCCTCGGCCAGCCCCATTCCCACGCCGCCGGCCTCTTCGGCCAGGCACAGGTTGAAGACGCCGGCGTCGCCGAGCCGCCGCCACCCCGCCCGGTCGACGACCCGCTCGGTCGATTCGGGCAGTCGCACCTGCTCGAGCGGGAACTGCCCGGCGCACAGGCGCCGCACCCCCTCGGCCAGCTCGGCCTGGAACTCGGTCAGTTCGAAGTCCATGTCCCGTCCCCGTCCCTACGTTCGCTGCCGGGGCGGCTCGCGTGCAGCGCCGGTAGTGGCCACCGGTTCCTTGGGGAGGCCGAGGATCCGCTCGCCGACGATGTTCCGCTGGATCTGCGAGGTGCCTGCGGCGATGGTCAGGGAGATCCCGCGGAGCCAGTCCTCCACCATGGTCTCGGCCGGCAGCGGGCCCTCGCCGTCGAGGCCCTCGATGTCGTCGGCGGCGAGCCCGGCCCGTCCGAGCAGCTCCAACGAGAACTCACCGAGCTTCTGCCTCGTCTCGGAGTAGGCCAGCTTGAAGAAGGTGCCGCCCACGCCGGGGATGCCGGTCCGGGCGGCCTGGGAGACGTTGCGCTTGGTGAGCGCCCACAGGGCGTCGAGCTCGGCACGGAGGTGGCCGGCCTGGCGTCGGACTCCGGGGTCCGACCACGCCCCGGTCCGCTGCGCCAGGGTCACCGCGCTCGACAGCAGCTCGATGGCCTCGAGCAGGTCGCCGACGAAAGCCGTCCCGCGCTCGAAGCTCAAGGTGACCATGGTCACCCTCCACCCGTCGTTCTCCTCCCCGACCCGGTTGGCCACCGGCACCCGAACCTCGTCGAGGAAGAGCTCGGCGAACTCCGTCGAACCGGCGATGGTGGTGAGTGGCCGGATCTCGACCCCCGGGGTGTCCATGGGCAGGATCAACCACGAGATCCCGCGATGGCGGCTGTCGTCGGCCCCGGTCCGGACCAACAGCTCGCAGTAGTCGGCCACCTCGGCGTGGGAGGTCCAGATCTTCGAGCCGGTGACGACGTAGTCGTCGCCGGCTCGAACCCCGCGGGTGCGCATGGACGCCAGGTCGCTGCCGGCGTCCGGTTCGGAGAACCCCTGGCACCACACCTCGTCACCCTGGAGGATGGGGGCCAGGAATCGCCGCCGCTGCTCGGAAGTCCCCTCGGCGATGATGGTCGGGCCGGCGTGGAGCAGGCCCACGAAGTTGACGCCCACGTAGGGCGCCCGGGCCCGCTCGAGCTCCTCTTTGAAGATGAGCTCCTCGACGGGGGACGAGCCGCGACCGCCGCCTTCGACCGGCCAGTCGATGCCGGCGTAGCCGGCGTCGGACAGCAGGCGCTGCCAGTGGGTGTCGTAGGCCCGCCGCCCCGGCCAGTCGTGGGGCGACGGCTTGGGCGGCAGTCCGGGGAGGGTGGTCTCGAGCCAGCTGCGCAGCTCCCCCCGGAACGCCTGTTCCGCGTCGGTGTACCGCAGGTCCACGGGAGGGCGCTCTACGTCCGGGGGATGACGTGACGTTCCTGCGGGGTCACGTGAAGTCGAGGCCGTAGAGCTTGATGGCGTTTCCCCGGAGGATCTTGTACCGCTCGTCGTCGGTGAGGTCCTTCATCTGCTTTTCGGCGATCTGGCGGGTGTGGGGCCAGGTGGAGTCCGAGTGGGGGTAGTCCGACTCGTAGGTGATGTTGTCCACGCCGATCTCGTGGACCGACCGGAGGCCGTGGGCGTCGTCGAAGAAGCACCCGTAGATCTGCCGGTGGAAGTAGGTGGACGGCGGCTCGGGGACGATGTCCGCCACGCCGCCCCATCCCCGGTTCTCCTCCCAGACCTTGTCGGCCCGCTCGAGGATGTAGGGGATCCACCCGATCTGCCCCTCGGCGTAGGCCAGCTTCAGCTCGGGGAAGCGGACCAGCACTCCCGAGAACATGAAGTCGACCATGGAGAAGGTGGCGTTCGTGTGGGTCAGCGTCGACCCGACGGCCGGTGGCGCGTCCGCCGACGTGGACGGCATCTTCGAGGACGAGCCGATGTGCATGTTGACCACCGTGCCCGTCTCGGCGCAGGCCCGGAAGAAGGGATCCCAGTAGTGACCCGGATCGTGCACCGAGGGCAACCCGAGGAACGGCGGGATCTCGCTGAAGCACACGGCGCGCACGCCCCTCGTCGCGTTGCGCCGGACCTCCTCGGCGGCCAGCTCGGCGTCCCACAGTGGAACGATGACGAGCGGGATCAGCCTTCCCTTGGCCTCGGGCCCGCACCACTCCTCGACCATCCAGTCGTTGTAGGCCTTGACGCACAGCAGGCCGAGCTCCTTGTCCTTGGCCTCGGTGAAGGTCTGGCCGCAGAACCGAGGGAAGGTGGGGAAGCAGAGCGATGCCTCGAGGTGGTTGAGGTCCATGTCCTCGAGGCGGGGGGGAACCAGGTACGAGCCCGGACGCATGTCCTCGTAGGTGATGCCGCGCATGGTGACCTCGTCGCGGGGCACGCCCACCGCGGAGTCGACCCTGAGCAGCGGACGCTTCAGGTCTTCGTAGTACCACCAGTCGGTGGGCACTCCCTCCGAGCCCGGCTTGACCGTGAGCTTGCCCCCGATGAACGTGATCTCGCCCATCGGTGCCCGGACCACCCGGGGGCCGGTCTCGTGGTACTTCTTCGGGAGGCGGTCCACCCAGACGTTGGCGGGCTCGACGACGTGGTCGTCGACGGAGATGATCATCGGCAGGTCGGCCATGGGGCGAGTGTATCCCTCGTTCTGACGGTGTGTCAGGTGAAGCGGGTTCCTCCGCTCACACCATGGCGACGCCACCGTTGGGTCGGATCACCTGGCCTGTCATGAAGCGGGAGGCGTCGGAGGCCAGGTAGAGGACGGCAGCGGCGATGTCCTCGGGCTCCCCGATCTTCCGCAAGGGGGTGAACCTGCGCATGGGCCCGATCACCGCCTCCTGCATCTCCTCGTCGACCGTTCCGTCGGGCCGTATGAAGTAGCGCCCGGTCATGCCGGTGAGCACGAACCCCGGGGCCACCGCGTTGACCCGCACCCCCAACTTCCCGATCTCCACGGCCAGCGACTTGGTCATCTGCACGACGCCGGCCTTGCAGATGGCGTAGCTCGCGATGTTGGGGCTGGGCGCGTCGGCGGCTGCCGACGAGGTGTTGATGATGCTGCCCCCCTCGGCCTGGGTGACCATGACCCGGCCTGCGGCCTGGCAGCCGAAGAACACACCCTTGAGGTTCACCGACAGGATCCGGTCGAGGTCCTCCTCGCCGGCTTCGAGGAACGGTCCCTCGACCATGATGCCGGCGATGTTGCACCAGATGTGGATGCCGCCCCGCTCGGCGGCGACCCGCTCGGCGAGGGCATCGACGCCGCTCCTGTCCGAGACGTCGAGGGCCACCCCTTCGCCGGTGCCGCCGGCTGCCGCGATCTGCAGGGCGGTCGCCGCCGCGCCCTCCTCGTTGATGTCCGCACACACGACGGCGGCCCCGGCGCCGGCCAGCGCCAGGGCGCTCGCCCTCCCGATGCCACTGCCCGCCCCGGTGACCACGGCGACCTTGCCGTCGACACGGAACGATTCGATGAGCGTGGTGGCTTCCATGGCGGGTTCCTGGCCTTTCCGATGTGGCTCCGATGCGCACGGAGCGGTGCCGGCGGCCGCGTGTGGCGGGCGACGGGCCGGATGACCCGAACAGTAGGCCAGCGCGCCGATCGGCCGATGCGTGTGGGGATCACGATGCGGAGGAGGTGCCCGCCCAGCCAGCCCGCAGGGCGCTGTCCACGCCGGCGCCCTCGTCGTCGATCGGCGTGCCGGGCCCGGAGGCCCTGATGTCCCCGAAACCGGGGAGCTGGTCCTCCCTGACCGGCCGCATCGCCGCGGCGATGGCCCTTGTCGCCGCCGCGGCGATCCGCTTGTGGCCTTCGTCGCCGGGGTGGATCCCGTCGGGGAGGTGCTCATCGCCGACGATCCCCTCGCTCGCCACCAGGGACAGCGCCGTGTCGCCGGACATGATCCGGCTGCGGGTAACCGACTCGATGGTGTGCCGGATGTCGGCGAGTGAGGTGCCGAGTTTGTTGGGCACCTGCTCGGCATCGGGGCGGCGGACCGGGCTCATGACCACCACCGGCGTGGTCGGATGGCCCAGGCGGATCACGTCGAGGAACCCGTGGAGGTTGGCGGCGACCATGGCGGCACTGTGCGGGGTGCGGTTCCAGCAGCTTGCGCCATAGGCGACGGTGACGACCTCGGCCATCAGCCCGGCGATGTGCTCGGCCGAGGGGATCTCTCCGCAACCGGCGACGGCGTAGCCGAGGTTGACGAGGTCGAGGCCGGCCTTTCGGGCCGTGATGGCAGCCCAGGTGTGGGAGGGCCCGGAGGCGACCCATCCCTGGGTGCCGGAGTCGCCGTAGGCGATCCAGCGGGGCAGTGCCGGTGCCGGGGCGATCTCCCCCCTCACCGCGGTGAGCGACAGGATCAGTGGATGCATCCCCTCCGGGAGGTAGATGACCGCCGGCTTTTCGGGTGGGTCGGTGCCGAGGGACAGGCGGATCAGCCCGTCGCCGAGCACCGCCTCCTCTTCACACACCTTCCGGCCGTTGCGCCACACGGAGAAGACGATGCCCGCCCCGTCGCCCCGGTAGCCGAGGTCGCCCGACGTGGTGCGGTAGGCGATGTCGATGGCCCGGGCATCGCCTACCAGCTCGACGCGCACGCCTGCCGGCACGGTGGCCGCGTGCCACAGATCGGACGCCGTCCTGGCCGTGTCGGTGGGATCGGCTCGCGGGTAGGGAACCTCGCCTGCGGCCGGATAGGGGGCTCCCCGGACGAACGGCTCGGGTTGGCTCGGACGTGGGGTCACGGCGAGTGTCGCTTCATCCGGCACTCCAGTCAGGGGTTGAATACCACTCTCCGTAGTGGTGTGACCACAATACCACTCATCATGAGATTCGCCACCTTGATTCTCGGATGACCGGACCGTCCGGTGGGGTCGGCCGCCGCCTGGCCGAGCGGAGAGGTCCGCCAGCACGTCTTCCGGTCGACGCACGACAGAAGTCACGGTCGAACAGGGAGTTCGAGATTGTCACGAAAAGTTCTCGCCATGGCCTTCCCCAAGCGCCACTTGAGTGCCTACCATGGTCCGGCGTGCCGGTTCTCGGGGCGATCAGCACGTCCACTACATGACGGAGAGTGGTATTCCAGCTGTGTCGGAGCGGAGGTATCGGATGACTCGACGAACTGTGGGCCGGCCCGGCGTACCTGCCCCGGTACTGCTGGCGCTGTTGGCGATGGTCTCGCTCGGAGTGCTGGTGGCGCCGGGTGCGGCCCGTGCCGCCACCATCGGCCACAGCGTCGGCCCCCACGTGTACCAGGGCGGGGGGGTGATCGGGTTCGGTGACGCGGCCGACCCCGCGGGCCCCGCCGCGCTCCCTTCGGTGATGGTGGCCATGGCAGTCAACCCGGCGTCGACACCAGCGGACGAGGGCTACTGGCTGGCAGGTGCAGATGGCAGCGTCTATCCGGTGGGCAATGCCGCGTCGTACGGATCGCTGACCTCGGTGCGCCTGCAGGCGCCGATTGTCGGGATGGCGTCGACTCCCGACGGCAAGGGCTACTGGCTGACTGGCATCGACGGAGGGATCTTCGCCTTCGGGGACGCAGCGTTCTACGGCTCGATGGGCGGGACCCCGCTCAACCAACCCGTCGTCGGGATGGCGCCGACTCCCGACGGCAAGGGCTACTGGCTGGTCGCCGCCGACGGCGGCATCTTCTCCTTCGGGGACGCAGCGTTCTACGGCTCGATGGGCGGGACCCCCCTCAACGCGCCGGTGACCGGGATGGCGGCGACGGGCGACGGTAACGGGTACTGGCTGGTCGCGTCCGACGGCGGGATGTTCGCCTTCGGCGATGCGCCCTTCTACGGCTCGATGGGCGGGCAGCCGCTCAACGACCCGGTGGTGGCAATGGTGGCGACCCCGTCGGGCGGCGGCTACCTGCTGGTGGCCACGGACGGAGGCATCTTCCGGTTCGGCAGTGCCCCGTTCTACGGCTCGCTGGGGGCGGGCTACGGCGGCAATCCGGCAGACGTCCCACCGGTGGCCGGCATCGCGTTCACCCCCGATGCACTCGGGTACTGGCTGCTCGAACCCGACGGATGGTCCTACTCGTTCTCCAACCCGCCGGACCCCTCGCCCTCGGGCACGGCGGCGGCCATCGTGTCCATCGCCAACAGCCAGGTGAACAGCGACCCGGTCCGCGGGTACTTCTGCAACCCCTACGGGCCCTGCGAGGCGTGGTGCGCACTGTTCGCCACCTGGGTGTGGCAGCAGGCCGGCGTCCCCATCCCCTCGTACCCCTTCACCGGCAACATCTACGACTGGGCCGCGGCCCACGGGCAGGTGCTTCCACCCACCGCCAGGCCGCTGCCGGGCGATGCCGTCCTGTACGGGACCGGGCCGTCCTCCGCCTCCACGTCCCTCCACGTCGGGCTGGTCGTGCAGACCTGGCCGGATGGCGCCATCGTCACCGTCGAGGGGGATGCCGGGCCCGCACCGACCGGCTCGCTGGCGGTGATCATCAACGGGCCCTACCTGCCCTCGCGATCGGCGATCTACAACGGGATGCCGATCTACGCCTTCGCCCAGCCCTGATCCGACTGGACTGGGTGGAGTGATCGGGCATGCGGGTGTTGATGCCGTTGCCGGATCGTGACTTCGACACCACCGAGGTAGCGGTGCCGTGGAAACTGCTCACGGAGTCGGGGCACACCTTCACGTTCGCCACCGAGGAGGGTGGCCGGGCGCCCGCATGTGACCCGCGCCTCTTGGACGGGGTGATCTTCGGCCGCCTCGGGGCCGAACCGGAGCCGATCGAGTTCTACCGCGCGCTGGCCGGATCACCCGAGTTCGTCGAACCGATCAGCTGGCGGTCCGCGGACGTCGGCGCCTTCGACGGGCTGCTGCTGCCCGGTGGGCACGCGCCGGGGATGCGCCAGTACCTCGGGTCATCGGAGCTGCAGCGCCAGGTGGCAGCCTTCTGGTCCCTGGGCCGTCCGGTGGGTGCGATCTGCCACGGCGTGCTCGTGCTCGCCCGCAGCGAGGATCCCGAGACGGGACGAAGCGTCCTGGCGGACCGGCGGACGACCTGCCTGCCCAAGTACATGGAGCGGGGCGGGTACGTGGTGACGGCATGGCGGCTCGGGCGGTACTACCGCACCTATCCGGCCTACGTCGAAGACGAGGTCCGCGCCGCGCTCGACGACCCGGGCCGACTCGAGATCGGGCCCCGGACAGTGCGGCGGGGGACCCGCACCGATGACCGGCACGCCTTCGTCGTCGAGGACCGCAACTATGTGTCCGCCCGCTGGCCCGGGGACAGCTACCTGTTCGCCCGGCGGTTCGAGGCCCGCCTGGCCGAGGCCTGATCGCAGCCTCCGGGGCGGATCGCTCACGCGGGGGCCAGCAGGGAGGCGAGCACCCGCCGGCGGTGCTCGGCCGCCGAGCCCCACGCCTCGGACAGCGCCCAGGCCCGCTTGAGGAACAGGTGCAGGTCGGACTCCCAGGTGTAGCCGATGGCGCCGTGGACCTGCAGCGACACCCGGGCCGCCTCCACGGCCGCGTCGGAGGCGCACGCCTTGGCCGCCGACGCGGACCTCGACGCATCCGGCGCGCCCTGGTCGAGCGCCCATGCCGCGCCGTAGACCAGGGGACGCGCGAACTCCAGCTTCACCTCGGCGCCGGCCAACAGGTGCTTGACCGCCTGAAAGGCGCCGATCGGCCTGCCGAACTGCTTGCGTTCCTTGGCGTAGTCGGCAGCCATGACGACCATCCGGTCCGTCACCCCGAGCAGCTCGGCCGCGGTCGCCACCGCGGCCCGGTCCGAAGTGGCGAGGATGGTCGATGCGGCCCGCGACCCCGAGGCCAGCCGGGTGTCGGCGGTGGGCTCCCAGGTGACCGCACCCAGCCGCCGGGTCGGGTCGAGGGAGGTGATCGGCCTGACCTCGGCGGCGCCCGCTTCCACGACGTGGACCTCCGGGCCGTCCTCCGGCCCCGGAGTGGTGAGCACCAACAGGTCGGCCCCGACGGCCCCGGCGACGGGTGCCGGGCACCCTGGCGGCGGCCCCACGGCGGCGGTGATCGAACCGGCGGCGATCTCCTCCAGCCATGACCGCACGCGGGTGGCGCCAGCGGGCCCGGCGCCCTCGAGGTCGCCCAGCAGCGGTGCCGCCAGCGCGGACGTGGCCATCAGCGGCTCGGGGAGTGCCACCCGGCCGGCCTCTTCGAGGAGCAGCACCAGGTCGAGGAGCCCGAGCCCCAGCCCGCCGTGGGCTTCGGGCACCGACAGGCCGACCACGCCGAGCTCGGCCAACGTGGCCCAGCGGGCCGTGCGTGCCGTGGGGGCGGCGAAGGCGGCGCGCAGGTCGTCGGTGGTGCACTCCCTGGCCAGTACGCGGCGCACCGTGTCCCGGAACTCGATCTGCTGACCGGTGAATGCGAAGTGCACCGCCGTCCCGCCGGTCCTCAGCCGCGGGGCAGCCCGAGCATGCGCTCGGCCACCACATTGCGCTGGATCTCGTTGGTGCCGGCGTAGATGGGACCGGCCAGCGCGAAGAGGTACCCGTCGAGCCACGGCGCGTCCACCGCCCCGCCGTGCAGCTCGGCTGCGGGGCCCAGCAGGGCCAGGGCCGCCCGGTGGATGGCGAGGTCCGTCTCCGACCAGTGGATCTTGTTGGCGCTGGCCTCGGATCCCACCGATCCCCCGTCCAGCACCCGGGTGGCGGTCCACAGCGTGTTGAGCCGGTAGGCCTCGGCATCGATCCAGGCCTGGGCCACGGCATCGGCGGTGAGCACCGCCCGCTCCGGGTCGAGCGCGAGTCGTTCCGCATAGAGCGCCACCAGCCGGGTGGCGGCCTCGCTGTAGCGCGCCGGGCTGCGGAGGCTGAGGCCGCGTTCGGAACCGGCGGTGGCCATGGCCACGTTCCATCCCCGCCCCACGCCTCCGAGGACCTGGGAGTCGGGGACGAACACCTCTTCGAAGAAGAGCTCCGCGAATCCGGTCTCCCCGTCGATCTGGGGGATGGGCCGCACGGTGACCCCTGGGGAGTCCATCTCGACGAGGAAGTAGGTGAGTCCCCGATGGCGCTCGGCCTCGGGGTCGGTGCGGAACAGGCCGAAGCACCACTCGGCGAACGCCCCACGCGAGGCCCACGTCTTCTGCCCGGTCAGCACCCAGCCGTCGTCGGAGCCCGCCCGCCGGGCCCGGCTGCGGATGCCGGCCAGGTCGCTACCGGCATCCGGTTCGGACCAGCCCTGGCACCAGATCTCCTCGCCCGAGGCCATCGGCGGGAGGAACCTGGCCTTCTGCTGGTCGGTCCCGAACTCGGACAGGGTGGGCGCCAACAGGAAGATCCCGTTCTGGCTGACCCGCAAGGGGGCCTGGGCGCGCCAGTACTCCTCCTCGAAGATCAACCACTCGAGGATGCCCACGCCCCGACCGCCGTACTCCTCGGGCCACGACACCACCGACCACCGATCGGCGAACATGGTCCGCTCCCACGCCCGGTGGGCCTCGAACCCCTCGGCGGTGTCGAGGGACGCAAGAGCATGCGGCGCAGGTGCGTGGGCGGACAGCCACGTGCGCGCCTCCTCGCGGAACGCCTCCTGGGCGTCGGTGTAGCGCAGGTCCATCGGGGTGTCCATGGTCGGGTCCATCGGCTCGAGGGTGTCCGGGGTGTCCGGGGAAATCTGACACACCACCAGATTTTCGGCAACCACGGCCCATCGGTCACAATGGCGGGATGCCCAACGCCGTGATCGTCGACGTGGTCCGCACCCCGGTGGGGAAGAAGAACGGCCGGTTGTCGGGCTGGCACGCCGTCGACCTGGCCGCTCAACCGCTCCGGTCGCTGATCGAACGGAACGACCTCGACCCGGCCCTGGTGGAGGACGTGATCTACGGGTGCACCATGACGGTGGGGGAGCAGGCGATGAACATCGGGCGCAACGCCGCCCTTGCCGCCGGCTTTCCCGACACCGTGCCCGGGACGACGGTCGACCGGCAGTGCGGCTCGGCCCAGCAGGCGGTCCACTTCGCCGCCCAGGCGGTCATGTCGGGGGCGATGGACATTGTCATCGGCGGCGGCGTCGAAGCCATGAGCCGGGTTCCCATCGGGTCCACCACGGAGCCCGGTCCCGGCGAGGCATACGGCCCCACGGTGCAGGCCCGGTTCGACTTCATCCACCAGGGACTGTGCGCTGAGGAGATCGCCCATCGCTGGGGGATCGGCCGCGAGGAGATGGACCTGTTCGCCCTCCGCTCCCACGAGCGGGCAGCTACCGCCATCGCCGAGGGCCGGTTCGACAACGAGATCGTTCCGCTGGCCACCCGGCGTGCACGCCTCGAGGACAGGGTGGCGGTGGCCGGCAGTGACCAGGGCGACCCTGCCGGCGAGGGCGTGCTGTCCTTCGACGAAGGAGTCAGGGCCGACTCCACCTACGAGAAATTGGCGTCGTTGGCGCCGTGCTTCGTGGAGGACGGCCTGGTGACGGCGGCCACCTCCTCGCAGATCTCCGACGGTGCGGCAGCCGTGCTGATCATGTCCGAGGAGCGGGCCGGGCAACTCGGGCTGCGACCCCGGGCCCGCTTCCACACCTTCGCGGTGGCGGCCAACGACCCGGTGATCATGCTCACCGCCCCGATCCCCGCCACCACGCGCGTGCTCGAGAAGTCGAAGCTCTCCCTCGACGACATCGGTGCGGTCGAGATCAACGAGGCGTTCGCCTCGGTGGTGCTGGCGTGGGAGAAGGAGCACCATCCCGACATGGACAGGGTCAACGTCAACGGCGGCGCCATCGCCATCGGGCACCCCACCGGCGGGTCGGGAGCGCGGCTGATGGCCACACTGCTCAACGAGATGGAGCGGACCGGGGCCCGCTACGGGCTCCAGACCATGTGCGAGGGCGGGGGCCAGGCCAACGCCACCATCATCGAACGGCTGGGGTAGGGCGCCCGGGCTCGGCGCGCCGAGGAGATCCCTACTCGGTGTCCGACTGCGGGCTCGTAGCCGCCCGCTTCTTGAAGTCGACGCGGTCCGCACGGGTCGGGCGTGACATCAGGTACCCCTGGTAGAGGTCGCAGCCGAGCTCGGCGACCCGCTGCAGTTGGATCGGCGTCTCGACACCCTCGGCCAGCACGACGAGGTCGAGGGCCTTGGAGAGCTGCACGATGGCGGCGACGATCGCCTCGTCGGTCTCGAGGATGCCCAGGCCGTCCACGAAGGACTTGTCGATCTTGAGGATCTTGACGGGCAGGTTCTTGAGCCGGGCGAGGGACGACGTGCCGGTGCCGAAGTCGTCGATGGCCAATCCGACGCCCATCTCGTGGATACCGCCGAGCGTGGCGATGGTTGCCGACGTCTCGCTCATCAGCATGCTCTCGGTGACTTCGAGCACGAGGGCCTCGGGCGGGAGACCCGAGTCGGCCAGCGCCGCGGCGATGGTGTCCAGCAGGTCGGCGTCGTTCAGCTGGTGGGCGGAGAGGTTGACGGTGACGTAGGCATTCTCTGCACCGGGCAGCTCCCGCCGCCACTTGGCCATGGTCTGGCAGGCCTCGCGCAGGACCCAACGGCCGAGCGAGAAGATGAGGTCGGTCTCCTCGGCGAAGGGGATGAACTCCATCGGGCCCAGCAGGCCACGGGACGGGTGGTGCCAACGGACCAGTGCCTCCATCGCCACGATGCGGTCGTCGGCCACCGAGGCGATCGGCTGGTAGTGGACGGCCAACTCGTCGTGGTCGATCGAATGGCGAAGATCGTCGTAGATCTCGAGTCGGGCCACCGACTTGGCCCGGAGCGACTCGTCGAACACCTCGACCCTCGAGCGCCCCTTGTTCTTGGCCTGGAACATGGCCACGTCGGCCTGCTGCAGGATGTCCTGGGCGGTCTGCCGTCCCCGCATCACGAAGGAGACGCCCACGCTGCAGGTCACCACCACACTCCGCCCCGTGGAGAGCTGGACGGGCTCGGCCAGCAGCCTCGAGTACTCGGTGGCCAGGCTGACGGCCACATGGACGTCGTGGATGTTGCGGCACAGCACGACGAACTCGTCTCCCGAGAACCGGCTGACGACATCGCCTCCCCGCACTGCCGACTTGAACCGTTGGGCCAGGGCGAGCAGCACCTCGTCTCCACTGGCGTGGCCGAACGAGTCGTTGACCAGCTTGAAGCGGTCGAGGTCGATGAAGAGCACCGCCAGATTGGTCTCCCGCTGCATCGAGATGAGCAGTTCCCGTTCGAGCTCGTCGCTGAACAGCGACCGATTGCCCAGCCCGGTCAGCGAGTCGTGGTAGGCGAGCCAGCTGAGCTGGGCCTCGGCCGCTTTGCGGTCGGTGACGTCGGTGAAGGAGCAGACCACCATGGGGGAGTCGTCCTGGCCGGAGCCGGACAGGAGCCGCGAGCTGAGCGACAGCCACTGCCGCCGCCCGTTCCCGTCGGAGACCCCGATGATCACGTCGTCCAGCGACTCGTTGGTGGCCAGCGTCTGTTCGTGGGGGAACATGTCGGCGGACAGCGGCTGCCCGTCCGCATCGATGGCGATCGACGACCCCGTGAAGATCTGGTGGCCGCTACCGGATTCGAGGCGATCGCCGAGGATCCGGGTGGCGGCCTCGTTCAGCGCACAGATGTTCCCCGACTCGTCGAAGAGCACGATCCCTTCGCTCAGCGAGGCCACGACCGCCTCGTACCGCTCTTCGGCCGCCCGGCGGCCGGCCTCGGCCTGGCGGGCGTCGGTGAGCTCGGTGCACACGACGACCCAGCCGGAGGGCTGGGTGTCGTCGTCGATCAGGGGGTCGATCGAGACGAGGACGTCGACCTCGGAGCCGTCCTTGCGGTGGTGGGTCCGCTGGCCCCGCTCGAGGACGGCGGCGCTGTCGGTCCGGTTGGCGGTGACAACGGCCCCGATGGACAGGCCGGTCACCTCGTCCTCGCTCCAGCCGTAGATGGCCTGGGCGGCCTCGTTCCAGCTCTCGATCCTCCCGTCGGCGTCGATACCGATGATGGCGTCGGAGACGTGGGCCACCAGACTGGCCCGGTAGCGGTTGGCCGCTTCGGCGGCGCGCCGCTCGGAGATGTCGCGGGCGATGACCTGGTAAGCGGGCTCGCCGTTCCAGCTGGTGCGGACGCTGGTGACCTCCATGACGGTGATGCTGCCGTCGAACGACATGATCCGTGCCTCGCCGTGCTCGAAGAACTGGCCGTCCTCCGTGAGCTGGGCGAGCCGACCCGCCATGTCGGGGACGTCGTTGGGGTGCACGATGTCGGTGACGGGCATGCCGTAGTGCTCGGCGAACGCCTGGGCGTAGTCCTTGTCCTCCGCTCCCGAGAACATCAGCTTCACCGCGGCGCGGTTTCCGTACACCAGCCGCCCGTTCTGGTGCACGCACACCACGTCGGGGGAGACCTCGGTCAGCAGCCGGTAGCGCTCCACCAGGTCGCCGAGCTCGCCCTCGAACTTCTGCTGGGCGGTGACGTCGATCACCACGCCGGTGTAGAAGTGCTGCATCCGGCCGGTGGTGTCCCCGGGCCGGCCGCTCGGGACGGCCAGCGGCGAGGCCCGGACCACCACCAGGTGGTCGGTCCCGTCGGGGCAGGTCACCACCATGTGGAGGTCGAACTCGGCACAGGGTGTCCCGGCGCGGATGGCAGCCAGGATGGGTGCCAGGATGGACTCGCCGACCTCGGTGACGTTCCCGAACCCCAACCGGGCGAGGGACGGCTCACGGGGCCCGCCGGCCTCCGCGGAGCGGATACCTTCCGTCGTGCCCATGAGTGATCCGCGGTGCACGCTGAAGCCGCGTGTGCCGGGTGTGAAGCCGAAGAACTCCTCGATCGGGTACGACCAGTAGACCGCATCGTATTGGCTGTCGTACACCCAGGTGACGGTCTGGAGCCCCTCACTGGTGAGGTCGACCTCCTGGGACAGCTCGAAGGCGTGGTCGCCGAAGACCGAATCGCCACGCTCGACCCGATCGAACGAGACCGCGTGCCTTCGACCGCCGTAGCTGCTTGCCGTGGCCATAGGCCCTAGATATCGGCCAATAAGCTGCCGGGCTTTAGCGCCGGACTGTAACGGGCCCGGGCTCAGTTTTCAGGCTCTCCGAGGACGATCGCCGAGTTGTAGCCTCCCATGCCGATGGACGACTTCACCATCAGACCGGGCAGGCGTGGCGTGAGCCCGTCGAGCAGCCGCGGATGGCCGGGGGCCACCTGGGGCGGCGACGGGATGAACCCGGTCTGGAAGGCGTAGACCGTGGCCAGGATCTCCACGGCGGATGCCGCAGCCTGGCAGTGCCCGACCAGTGGCTTGATCGAGAAGATGCCGCGTGCCTGGGGGAACAGCTCGTCGAGCACCCGGGCTTCGGCCGCATCGCACTGGGCGGTGCCCGGACCGTGGGCGTTCAGGTAGGCCACCTCCGACGGGTCGGCGCCCGATGCGGCCAGCGCCTCGCGGAAGCAGCGGAACACCTCGTGCAGGTCGGGCGCCATCGCCACCGCGTTGTACCCGTCCATGGTCATCGCACCGCCGAGGACCGAGGCATAGGCACCGCGGTCGTTGTTCGAGAGGACCATGGCCACGGCCGCCTCGCCCCCGACAAAGCCCCGGCTGCCCTCCTGGAAGGGCCGGCAGGCCTCGAACGGTGGGGAGTCGATCACAGCCACGCCCACGTCGGCGAAGCCACGGAGGTTCTCGGCCAGCCCGGACAGGTCGGTGGCGACCAGGATCACGTCGGAGGCGATGCCGGAGTCGAGCCACGACTTGGCGGTGATCACCCCGGCGTTGCCGGAGGCACACATGGCCGACACCGACATGGCGGGGCCGTGGAAGTCGTTCTCCTTCATGAGCATGCAGATGACCGTGGAGGGCATCATGTTGACCCACTGGCGGGCGCGCACACGTTTGGCTGTCGACCGGTGGAACTCGCTCCACATCTCCACGTCCCCGAGGACCAGGCTGTGGATCACCCCGACCACGGGGCCCGGCTTCCATCCCCGTTCGAGGGCGTCGGTGATCGCCTCACGGGCGGCGAAGCGGAGCGCCTGCATGAAGCGGCTCGGGCCGTCACGGCGGTCGCCTTCCGCGGAGATGGTGGAGATGTAGGCAAAGCCGCCGTCGACGAAGCCCTCAGGGACCTCGGTGCGCCTCACGGCGCTCTCCCCGAGCAGGAAGCCGTCCCACATGTGCTTGGTGCCCCATCCGTAACCGGTAACCGCCCCAACGCCGGTGATGCTCATGGGCGTATCGCGGCCGGACTTAGGGGTTGGTGAGTCAGATGACGATGACCGGACTGCGTCAGACATCAGACCTCCTCGAGGTCACGTTGCCCGGGAATTCCCCCACCTCTTGGGCAGGTAATCAGCAATTCCGGGCTTGGGTTGGCAGGCTCTTTGGCTGTAATTCTTGGCAGTTGCTTCGTGATGCTTATTGGTTTGTCTGGTCCTGACCGCTTGTCGAGCGGGTCACTAGTATCGCTCACTCCCATGCCGGGCACAATGGCGGAGTACATTTTTCAATCGGCGATCTTCATTGACAGCCGGCCGGACACATCATTGACGTTGGACGGACGTCGGCAACCGGTCGGGCGAGGCTCCGGGTGGCCGGCGCCCTCAGGCCTCTGCCGCCGTCCCGAACCGATCGAGCACTCCCGTCGCCTCGCCGATGATCCGTTCGATCAACTGCGCGACGGTGGGGAGCTCGCCGATCTCCCCCACGACCTGACCGGTCGGAAGAACGCCCGCGTCGGTGCGGCCGTCGACGAGCGCGGCCTTGGTCATCATCGGCGCATTGGCCGCCATCATCACCTGTGGCCACGAGAGGTCGTTGCCCCGCTTCATGGCCCGCCCCTCCTTGACCAGGGCGACCAGCGTCGTGTCCGACTGGCGGCGGAAGGCGTGGGCATTGGCCAGCGCCCGGGGCATGTTGCGCAGCCAGCTCGACCTCTCGAGGTGGTCGACCAGCTCGGTGCGGATGACCCGTTGGGGAGCGCCATCGACCGCAGTGGAGACCACCGTGCCGGTGACGGGCGTCTGGAGGTAGACCTTCTTCACCTCGTCGGGGACGCGACTCTCCTGGGTGAGGAGGAAACGAGTGCCCATGGCGATCCCCACGGCCCCGTAGGCCAACGCAGCCACCAGCCCCCGTCCGTCGAAGAACCCCCCGGCGGCCACCACGGCAACCGTGCCGCCCACTGCGTCGACGACGCCCGGCGTGAGCAGCGAGGTGGGCACCGAGCCGGTGTGCCCGCCGCCCTCGCCCCCTTGGGCGATGACCGCATCGACGCCCCACCCGGCCACCTTCTCTGCATGGCGCCGGGCCCCGATGGTCGGCATCACCACCAGGCCGGCGTCACGGCACCGGGCGATGAGATCGGGGTTCGGGGCCTGGGCGAAGCTGGCCACCTTCACCCCGTTGTCGATCATCAGTGCCACCCGGTCCCCGATGTCGGCGACGTCGGTCCGCAGGTTGACGCCGAACGGGCGGTCGGTGCGCGAGCGCACCTCCGCGATGGCGGTGGCCAGCTCGGGACAGGTCATGGTGGCCGAGGCCAGGATGCCCAGTGCGCCGGCTTCGGCGGTGGCGGCAACCAGGCGCGGACCGGCCACCCACCCCATGCCGGTCTGGACGATCGGATAGCGGACGCCGACCAGATCACAGAAGCGGGTCTGCAGGGCGGGGTGCGCCCTCGGCGCGTGGGCCGACCCAGGCAGATCGCCCGGACGGCACGCGCTCATCCCCGCACCTCCCGGTTGCGGAGGCCCCGGGGGTCGAGCACGTTGCGGATCAGCTCCAACTCGGCCGGGGTCGGCGTGCGGGTGTGCGGTATGTCGGGGGGCACCACCAACTCGAACGCGGTGGCCTCCACGACGTCGTCGACCGTGACTTCGGGATGGACGGAACGGATGCGCATCACCCGGTCGGGTGTATCGAAGTCGAACACGCCGAGGTTGGAGACGACGTGGCGGATCTCGTGGTAGCGGCCGGCCGCCGGGCCCGCCGCTGCCGCCCGGGCGTAGCCCACACCCGACACCACGTCGACCTGTTCGACGAACGACCGGGTCGAATGGTTCGGCACCCAGTAGCTGGTCGAATGGTTGACGGTGTTGCCGGGGGCGCCCCGCACGCCCACGAGTTGGACCTTGGGACGTGCCCAGTCACCGATGGCGCTGATGTTCTGATTGCCCGTGCGGTCGATCTGGGAGGCCATCATGATGAGGTTCCGGCGACCCGACCACACGACGTCGAACACCTTCCGGTAGGGCATGTGCGACTCGAGGACCAGGGTTGACGGAGGTGCGCCGAGCGCAGGGGTGCCGTGCACCAGCGCGGCGTCCCCGTCGGTGAGCACCAGGTCGGGGGCGAACGTCATCCGGGCCAGTCGGGCCCCCAGGGCCGGAGCCGTGCCGAATGCACTGGCCATCACTTCGCCGTCCCCCCGGAACACTTCGGCACAGGCAATGGCGCAGAACTCCGCCCGGCTGACGCCGGGGGAGTCGGGAGCTGCCGGTTCCCCCATCAGTTCGCACCTCCCATGGGCGACGCGGCGAACTCTGCCGCCGCCGCCCGGGTGGCGGCCTGGTACCCGGCTTCGTCCACAGCCAGGTACCGCTCCTCGAAGCCGGCCCACCCGTCGGGCTCGGAGGCCGCCGCCACATAGGCCCGTTGGAACTCCTCGTCGCGCGCGTAGTCCGGGACGCAGGCGGTGAAGTGGGCCCCGCCCGCCGTCTCCACCACACCGTCGGTCAGCAGCCGGCTGATGCACATGGTCTGCAGGGGGCCCTCCGAAGCGAACTGCTCGGTGTCGATGATCCGTTCGGTGGTGACGAAGCGGCGGTCGGCAGCCCCCAGGAACAGCTCGTCGAAGAAGGGATCGGGCCCGAGTATCTGGCCGGAGCCCGAGGAGTCGGCCCGGTTGACGTGGACGACTGCGGCGTCGAGATGCAGTGCCGGCATCGCCACCAACTCCTCGGCGTCCTCGTAGGGGGAGGTGACGGTCCGCAACGACGGGTTGACCCGCATGACGTCGGACCCGAGGCCGGCCCTGGTGGGCAGGAACGGCACCCGCTGGGACGCAGCGAGCAGGCCGAGGTAGAACATGCCCTCGTCGATCTCCATGGCCTCGACCGCACCCGTCTGGCGGGCCACCTTGAAGTGGGGGTCGGTGGGGATGGAGTCGAGGGTGACGAAGCCGAAGACCACCTTGGCCACCTTGCCGGCTGCGCACAGCAGACCGACGTCCGGCCCCCCGTAGGACACCACGGTCAGGTCGCTCAGATCGGACCGGAGGATGGCACGGACAGCGGCCATCGGCTTGCGCCGCGATCCCCAGCCACCGATGCCGATGGTCATGCCGCTGTGCAATTCGCCCGTCAGGTCCTCGAGCGACAGCCGTTTGTCAGCCATGAGCCGCCACCGCCCGGTGTGCGATGTCCATTGTCGTTCCGCTCCTCTGGTCCCTCTGCCTCTTGCCTGGTCGGCCCTGTGCCCGGTCGGGCACAGGGCCGACCGATGACGTGGCCTACCTCGTGGTGTCCGCGTCCCGCTTCTCGACGAATGCGGCCCGCTGCTCGTCGGCCACTCCTGCCACGTGGAGCTCGTAGGTGAACCCCTGCTCGAGCCGGTAGCTGCCCTTCACGTCGACCGGGTCGATCCCGTTGAGCGACTCCTTCGCCCGTCGGATGATGGTGGGGCTCTTGGTGGCAATGTCCGCCGCCACCCCGTAGGCAGCGTCGACCAGCTGGTCGCGCGGGACGACGCGTAGCACCGAGCCGTAGTGGTGGAGCTCGGCCGCCGTGGCCGGCCGCGCCGTGTAGACCATCGAGCGCATCCGCTGCTGGGGGACCAGACGCGACAGATGGGTGGCCGCGCCGAGCGCACCGCGGTCGACCTCGGGAAGCCCGAACGTTGCGTCCTCGGACGCCACGACGATGTCGGCGTTGCCGGCGATGCCCACTCCACCCCCGAGGCAGAACCCGTGCACGGCGGCGATGACGGGAACCTCGCACTCGTAGACGGCTGCGAATGCCGCGTAGCAGCCCCGGTTGGCGCCGATCAGGGCCTGGTCGCCTTCGGCCTGGATCTCCTTGATGTCCACGCCCGCGCAGAACCCGCGCCCTTCGGCCCGGACGATCACCACCCGGTTGTCCGGGACCCGTCCGGCCGCGACGACCGCGTCGGCGAGTGCGAACCAGCCGGCGACGTCCAGGGCGTTGACGGGCGGATGGTCGATGACCACCTCGGCGATGCCTGGCAGCTTCTGGAGGGACGATATGGGCATGACCGGCTCCGGGGGGTTCGGAGGCGTGGGCCCGGGACCGTCTGCCGCCCGGGAGTCCCCGGGGATCGCGGATGGGTACGCGGGCACGCGCTCAGCGTGATCTGATACAGCGTCAGGACAGTACCAGTCGAGGACAGGGGGAACGCTGTGGCCGCATCCGAGGGCATTGGCCGGACCGGCGTGTTCGACGGCCGCGGCCGCGTGGTGGTGGTGACCGGGGGGGCCCGGGGCATCGGTCGCGGGATCGCGGAGGGCTTCCTGTCCACCGGCGCCGAGGTCGTGGTGTGCGGCCGGACCGACGTTCCCGAGGAGGGACTGCCGGCGGCGACCGATCCGAACGGGGGATCGCGGCGGGCGGTCTTCGTTGGCGCCGACCTCCGCGACGCCGAACAGGCTGCGTCGGTGATCGCGGCAGCTATGGACCGTTTCGGACGGGTCGACACCCTGATCAACAACGCCGGCGGCTCGCCGCAGGCCGAGGCAGCGGTGGCCTCTCCGCGGTTTTCCGCCTCGATCGTGGCCCTCAACCTGCTGGCACCCCTCTACTGTGCCCAGGCGGCCAATGCGGTCATGCAGGCCCAGGACGACGGTGGGACGATCGTCAACATCGCCTCGGTGAGCGGGCTTCGGCCTTCGCCGGGAACCGCCGCCTACGGGGCGGCCAAGGCGGGGCTGATCAACCTGACCCAGTCGCTGGCCATCGAATGGGCCCCCAAGGTCCGGGTGAACTGCCTGAGTGCCGGTCTGGTCGCCACCGAGGCAGCGGACGATCACTACGGGGGGCCCGACGGGATGGCCGAGGTGGCCGCCACCGTGCCCCTCGGGCGATTCGGCACGCCGGCGGACATGGCCGGCCTCTGCCTCTTTCTGGCGTCGCCGCTGGCCGGGTACGTGACAGGGGCCAACCTGGTGGCCCACGGTGGAGGGGAGCGGCCGGCCTTCCTGACCGCAGCCGAGCGGGCAACCGGGGGATCTCCCCGCTGGCAGCGGTGAGCTCCGCCTGCCCGTGGCGGGCCGGCGCGCCTCCGCACCCGAGGGCGGCCGCCCGGGGCCCGTTCCGGCCGTTCGGGAGGCAAAATGCCTCAAGTGGGCACCCGGGGCGTCCGATATTTCCGGTGTGATCCGTGAAACGCGAACCGTTCCCGAGCGGGGCGGTAGTTCCCCTGTCGACCCGGGGGTGACCGGGCCGTGGTGACCGACACCGAGTCGATGTTCGCGCTGTTGGGCGCGCCCTATCTCGAGTACCTCCCGGTGATCGACCTCTCCTCCGGTCGCCTGCTGGGAATGGAGGCGCTGGTCCGGTGGCTGCATCCCTCCCGAGGGCTCATCTCACCCGATCAGCTGATTCCGGATGCAGAGGCCAGTGGTGACATCGTGCCGCTCACCCGGTGGGTGCTGATGGAGGCGTGCGAGCAGGCCCACCGGTGGTCACCGAGCATCCAGCTGGGGGTCAACTGCACGGTCGATAGCCTGCGCCGGGGCGAGGTGTCCAAGGCGGTCGCCGCCGCGCTCGAGGAGACAGGATTCCGAAGCGGGCAACTGACCCTCGAGGTGACCGAGGACGCCATCGTGGACTCCTCGGCAGCTGCCGACCTGAGCGCGCTGTCGCAGATGGGCGTGCAACTCTCGGTGGACGATGTCGGCACCAACTGGTCCTCGTTCGAACCGTTCAAGAACCACTCGATCGGCACCGTGAAGATCGACGGCTCCTTCATCGCCGGGCTCGAGCCGGTACAGGGCATCAACCGCCTGGTGGTGGAGACGGTGATCCACATGGCGCACTCACTGGGCATGTCGGCCATCGTCGAGTGCGTGGAGAAATTGGGCCAGGTACAGATCGTGCGCGCCTTCGACGCGGACGCTGCGCAAGGGTTCTTCTTCGCCCCGCCGATGTCGAGCGACGACGCCGCCGCTTTCGCCGCCGGTCCGGAGATCCCGCAGTTCTCCCGGACAGAGGTCCGGACGCTGGTTGCGCCTTCGGACCATTCAATCGACCTCGGCTTCAGGCGCGAGACGACGCCTGCCAGTTCGGTGGAGGACGAAGCCACCGACGTCGGTTCCGACGAGGTCGTGGTTGACGCGTGGACCGGGGCCATCGGCGGCGACACTGCTTTCGGTGGTGTGTCAAGAGAAGATGGATGGGCACCAGGGGTGACGAACGGGAGCCCCGCTCCGACACCCCCGGTGCGGGCGGCAGCCGCCGTGCCCGAAGACCTGCCCCTGGGCCAAGCGCCCTTCCCGGAGCCTGGCGGGGGCGGCGAACAGAAGGCCTGACGGCCGCCGCATTTCGGGCCGGAGTGGTCGGTTACCGCAATTTGGCGATATACCTCTTGCCGTGAAACTCGCTGTTGTCAAAGAGTCGCGGCCGGGAGAGCATCGGGTGGCGATCGTGCCGGAAGTGGCCTCCAGGCTGGCCAAGATCGGGGTCGACGTCGTGGTGGAGTCCGGGGCGGGGGCCGATGCCCGCTTCACCGACGAGGCCTTCCGCCAGGCGGGTGCCACCGTCGTGCCCGATGCGGCCTCGGCCCTCAGCGGTGCCTCGGTCGTGGCCCGGGTCAATCCCCCCACCCCAGAGGAGGCGGCCAACCTGCCGCAGGGTGTCTCGGTGATCAGCTTCCTGCAGCCGGTGGCCTCGGCGGACACGGTGAAGGCGCTGGCAGCGAGGGGGGCCACTGTCTACAGCCTCGATCTCCTCCCGCGCATCAGCCGGGCGCAATCGATGGACGCGCTGTCGTCGCAGGCAACGGTGTCCGGCTACCGCGCCGGGCTCTCGGCTGCGGAGCATCTGGCCAAGTTCTTCCCGATGTTCATGACCGCGGCGGGCACCGTGCCGCCGGCCAAGGTACTGGTGATGGGCGCCGGTGTTGCGGGCCTGCAGGCCATCGCCACGGCACGGCGGCTCGGGGCCGTGGTGCGCGCCTACGACGTGCGGGCGGCGGCGAAAGAAGAGGTGCAGAGTCTCGGAGCCAAGTTCGTCGAGCTCGGACTCGAGACCCAGGAAGGTACGGGCGGGTACGCCAAGGAGCAGTCGGCGGAGTACCTGGCCAGACAGCAGGAGCTGTTGGCCGCCGAGGTGGCTGCGGCCGATGTGGTCATCACTACCGCGCAGATCCCGGGGCGCAAGGCCCCGCTGCTGGTCACCGCATCGATGGTGGAGGGCATGTCGGAAGGGTCGGTCATCATCGACATGGCGGCTGACTCCGGGGGCAACTGCGAGCTGTCGGTACCCGGAGAGGACGTGGTGGTGAACGGGGTGACCGTCGTCGGGCTGACCAACCCACCGTCCTTGATGCCGACCCATGCCAGCTTCCTGTACGCCCGGAACATCGCCAACCTCCTCGCACTGCTGGTGAACGACGGCGAGCTGGCTCCCGACTTCGACGACGAGATCGTGGCCGGCACCTGCGTGGTCCGGGCCGGGACCGTGGTGCACGCACCGACTGCCGAAGCGTTGGGGCTCAGCATCCCGACAGCGCCACCGCCACCCGCCGCCCGATCGGGCCCGGAGACGGCCGGCCCGGAGACGGCGGGCCCGGAGACGGACGTCAGCACCGAATCGAAGGAGGCGGGGTCATGAGCACCGGAGTACTTGAGTTTCTGACGGTCTTCGTGCTGGCGGCATTCGTCGGCAACGAGGTCATCAGCCGGGTGCCGAGCATCCTGCACACCCCGCTCATGTCCGGGAGCAATGCCATCCACGGCATCATCCTGGTCGGCACCATCCTGATCATGGGCGAGGCCCGGGGGACCGTGCAGATCACGCTGGCGTTCTTCGCGGTCATCCTGGCCACCCTCAACATCGTGGGCGGCTTCGTGGTCACCGACCGGATGCTCGAGATGTTCAAGGCCAAGCCGGCTGCGCGTGCGGCGAAGCCCGACGGCGATGACGGCTCCGGGGATGCGGCACCGGGTGGTGCCAAGTGACCCTGAACACCTGGATCGATCTGGTCTACCTGGTCGCCGCCGTCGGGTTCATCCTGGCCCTCAAGGGGCTCAGCTCGCCCAAGCACGCCCGCAACGGCAACCTCCTCGCCGCCGCGGCCGCGGCCGTCGCCGTCGGTTTCACCTTCGCCTACCCGGAGGTGCGTGCCCACACGCTGAACCTGGTGCTGACGCTGGTGGCCATGGTCGTGGGCGCGACCATTGCCGTGCCGGCGGCCCGCCTGATCAAGATGACGGCGATTCCGCAGATGGTGGCCATCTTCAACGGCGTGGGCGGCGGCGCCGCCGCTCTCGTCTCGATCGTGGTGTTCCTCATCGAGGCCCCGGGCAAGCCGGCCGTCTACCGGATCGCCGAGGTCCTGTTCGGCGTCCTGGTCGGCTGCGTGTCGTTCGCCGGCAGTGCCATCGCCTTCGCCAAGCTCCAGGAGCTGATGACCGGCCGGCCGGTCACCTACCCGGCGCAGCAGGTGATCAACGGCGTCGTCGCCGTGATCATCGTCGGGCTGGCCATCGGCACGCTGGTCACCGGAAGCGTGCCGCTGCTGGTGGCGACGGCGGTCCTTTCCCTCGTGCTCGGGGTCATCTTCGTGCTCCCGATCGGTGGGGCCGACGTGCCGGTGCTCATCTCGCTCCTCAACTCGTTCACCGGCCTGGCGGTGGCCGCATCGGGGTTCACCCTCGACAACAACCTGTTGATCATCGCCGGCACGTTGGTCGGCGCCTCGGGCATCCTGCTCACCCGGATGATGAGCAAGGCCATGGGGCGCTCGCTGGCCAACGTGCTGTTCAGCGCGTTCGGCTCGGTGGTGACGGCCACCGGCGGAGCCGACGGCTCGGGCGAGACCCGCACGGTCAAGTCCGGCACACCCGAGGACATCGGTGTGCTGCTGGCCTACGCCCGCAAGGTGGCGATCATCCCGGGGTACGGCCTGGCCGTCGCTCAGGCGCAGCACACCCTCCGGGAGCTGGCCGACCTGCTGATGGAGCGCGGGGTCGAGGTCTTCTACGCCATCCACCCGGTGGCCGGTCGCATGCCGGGTCACATGAACGTGCTGTTGGCCGAGGCCAATGTCCCCTACGACGAACTGAAGGAGATGGACGAGGCCAACCCGGAGATGACCACCACCGACGTGGCGTTGGTGGTCGGGGCCAACGACACGGTGAACCCGGCGGCCAAGAACACTCCGGGCAGTCCCATCTACGGGATGCCGATCATCAACGCGGACCAGGCGGCCAACATCGTCTTCCTCAAGCGCTCGATGCGACCCGGCTTTGCCGGCATCGACAACGAGCTGCTCTTCGATGACAAGACCACGCTCCTGTTCGGGGACGCCAAGGACACACTGACCAAGTTGGTCGCGGCGGTCAAGAACGCATAGGGGCGCCCAGCGCCCGGCGCCCCGGGGCTGGCCGCCGGCCTCACGAGTGGATCAGCCTCGGTCATGGTGTCCACCTCTGACGGACAACTCGAATGCGATCGTCCCTGATCATGAGCGATCGTCCCTACTTGTCGGAGAGCAGCCACTGTGCATGGGACCCCCTGCATTTGACTTGTTGAGCCCATGTAGCTTCCCCGCCAAGGTGGCCCGATCGGTGGTCCCGGGGTAGGCGGTGCGGCCGATCGTGCGATGTGGGGGTATCCCCGGGGGGTAGAGACGATGGGCTCGTTTCGTTCGCGTGCAGGCCGCGAGGCTGACAACGCCCAGCGCGCCGTCGCATTGCCTGCGCCTTACGACCGAGTGGTGGTCTGCGGTGACGGGGGCATGCGCGGTGGGGCGAGCCGCGCGGTCCTCGGAGTGCGGACCCCCTCCCGGTCGAGGGGTCCGGTCAGCGTCCGGCACCCTCCAGGTCGACGGAACGATCGGCGCCCAGTCTGGCGAAGACCATCACCCCCTGGCTGGTGGGCCGGGTGGAGAGGACGTTGACGCTCACTATCCCCTGGCCGATGAGGTGGATGGCATCGTTGACCACGACCATGTCACCGTCGGGCAGGTACCCGACCGCTTGGCGGGCCTGGCGGCCCTCCTTGACCAATTCGATGGCCAACCGTTCGCCGGGGAGGTGGTCGGGGGAGAGCTCGTGGGCCACGTTGCGGAGGTCGACCACCGGGAGCTCCCACACGGCGGCCTCGTCGACCACGACGGTCGAGCAGGTGCCGATCCTCAGGCCGGTTCGACGCGCCAACGTGAGCAGCTTGGTGGTCGGATCGTCGACCTCCGGCAGCTCGTCGGGGGCGACGTGGACCGGCACCGCCATCTCCCGCAGCGCCTCGAGCGACTCGAGGCCACGACGGGCACGGCGCGAACCGACCGGATCCGGTGATTGGGTCACGGAACGGACATGGTCGACGACGAACTGGGGGATCACCAGGCCACTCGGAAGAAGGCCCGAGCGCCCGAGCACCAGAAGGTACCGGTCCATGACGGCGGAACCGTCGACGAGGAGGGCGTGTGCTCGGGGGGAGTCCGGTGCCGGGGCCAGAATCCTCGACAGCCCGGCTGCGGCAACGATCTGGCGACCCTTGACCGAGCCGAGCCGCCAGCCGAACGTGGCCAGCACCCACGAGATGACCGCTGTGATCAGAAGGGCGTAACCGGACCGGAAGAGCACCAGAAGGGGGAGGCCGATCACCAGGCCGAGCAGGGTTCCCGTGGTCGTCATGATCGACGAGGCGAAGATCTCGCCGGGCGGGGTGTTCCGGAACTGGAAGACGGCCCGTTGGAGGCCCTTGTCGATCAGACGCCCCCCCACACCTCCGAGGACATAGCTCACGGCAGCCCCGATGAGCAGCCCGACCACGGGTGCGTAGGACCTGTTGTCGACGCTGCGTCCGACCTCGAGGCCGAGGACCGAGCCGGCGAGGACGAAGAGCAGCCGGAACCCTTCGACGAAGATCATGTTGCTTCCGGCCCGTCAGCTGCCAGACAGCTTCGGTTTGGGTGCTTCTCCATGTTGACCACTTCGGTTGCGCCACGGAACGACTGGGCGTATAGGAATTGTCGGAATCGCGGAGCAGAACTTGAGGGTCGTCACCGATGAGACGCCCACCGTTGGGGTCCGCATGGCGTCGGGCGGCGCCGGAACCGGCGCCCGCAAGACCGATTGCTCCACGGGATGATGGTCACGGTCGGTCGGGGCCGGCTTGGCCGGCGTGCACCGCGGGTGGTAGCCTCGTGATTGGGCGGGGAGCGAACGCTGTTCTCGTCCGTCTACTTCGCTGACGACGAACCATGAGAACCCTCCGCCGTTCCCCCCGTAGCCCGTCGCCTCGTGCCGAGGTCTGCCTCCGAGGCGTCGTCCCACTGGACCTGTCAGCACTCGGCGAGGACGTGTCCGGTGGGGTCCAAGAGGCACCCGACAGCCTGGTGCCGTCCGCCCTGCATGACATAGAGGTCCACGACCAGGGATTGCTCATCTCACCGTCCGTCGGCGCCGGGCGCGAGATTCCCTCGCTCGTGCCGTGGTCGGAGTTGCGCGGCGTCTCGGCGGACCGTTGGACAGCACTGCCCGACGGAACCGACGGTCAGGTGCTCGAGTTCGAAGGCGTCGACGGGGGATGGGTCGGCGCAGGCTCCGTGCAGGCGTTCGTGGTCCCGGCGCTGGAGGTCGGGCCGTTCCTGTCGGCCTTCGCCGCCGGGCGGCAGGCAGACCACGGCGCCGCCAGCGGCGACCCGGTGGTCCTCGCTTCTGCCGCACGGAGCCGGTACGCCGCGGTGAGGGAGTGGGTGAGGGCCTGGTACCCCGTCGACGGCGGTCCACGCCATGGCCAGGACCGCCGTCGGATCGGCCCGGTCGTGGTGGGTCTGCTCGCCGTCCTGCTGGTGGTCGGCGGCTCCAGCGCCTCGTTCGTGGCGCCCGCGGGCGGAGCACTGGATCATCCGCCCGTGTCCCATCCGCCCGAACAGGGCAACGTCGTGCAGGCGTCAGCACACCCCTCGGCCAACCTCCCGGTGGCCACGTCTCCCTCCGCCCCGGCTCCGCCGTCCCTGGCCGGTTCGCCACCCCTCCAGTCCCACGAGATCTTCGGCTACGCCCCGTACTGGACCCTGCCGCAGTCGTCCGGATTCGATGTCAAGGACCTCACCACCCTGGCGTACTTCAGTGTCAACGCCAATGCAGACGGCACGATCGACCAGAGCGGACCAGGATGGAACGGATACCAGAGCCAGGACCTGGTCAACCTGGTGACCCGGTCCCATGCCGCCGGGGACCGGGTGGTGCTGACCGTGACCTGCTTCAGCCAGAGCTCCCTTGACGCCATCACCTCGGATCCGAACGCGCCGGCCCGCCTGTCCGCGGCGTTGATCTCCCTGGTGTCGGCCAAGAACCTCGATGGGGTCAACTTCGATTTCGAGGGCCAGGGGAGCGCCGACCGAAACGGCCTCACCTCGCTGATCACCCAGGTGTCGCAGGCCTTGAAGGCCGCCAATCCCCACTGGCAGGTGACCATGGCCACCTACGCCAGTGCGGCGGGGGACAGCGGCGGCTTCTACAACGTGGCCGCTCTGGCGCCGGCGGTCGACGGGTTCTTCGTGATGGGCTACGACATGAACAACCGGGCGGTCCCGAGTGCGACTGCGCCGCTGTCGGGCGGATCATTCAACGACACCGAGGCACTCCAGCAGTTCGCGGCGGCGGTGCCCCCGTCGAAGATCATCCTCGGCGTCCCCTACTACGGGTACGACTGGCCGACGACCGGTGGGACGAAGGCGGCGCAGGCGACCGGCGGTGAGTCGCCGCTCAGCGACGGGGTGATCGCCGCATCGGGCGATCCCACCTACTGGGACCCGACCACACAGACGGCGTGGACCTCGTATCAGGTGGGGACCCAGTGGCACGAGACGTTCTTCGACGACCCGACCGCATTGGCCCTGAAGGCACAGCTGGCTGCCAGCTTCCACATCGCCGGCCTCGGGATCTGGGCGTTGGGGATGGACGGCAACAACCCGGCCATGTTGGCTGCTCTCCTGGGCAACGCCCCCGCGGCCAAGGACTACCAGAGCGGGCCCACCACCGGTCCGTCCACGGGGCCGCCCGGCACCGGCTTCACGACGGTCTCGACCTGGCAGGGCACCTCGGTCTCCTTGACGCCGATCGCCACGCCGACGCCCGGGGGCACTGCCCAGTACCTGGGCACGCTCGACCCCATCGGTACCACGGACCCCGCCCTGGCCTGCCTCCAGAACGGCCCTCCCCTCGACGTCTGGTCGTTCAGCACCATGCCCGGCGTCGACATCGCGGTGGCAACCCAGCCGCCGGATTGCGCCGCTGCGCTCTGGTCGTTCCCGACCCCTGCCGCATCCGTGCCGGGGGGGCCGGGAGCTTCCGCGACCACCACCACTACGACGACCACCACGACAGCCCCGCCACCGTCCACGACCACCACGACAGCCCCGCCGCCGACCACCACGACGTCCACCACCACCTCGACCAGCACCACGACCTCCACCACCTCGACCAGCACTACGACCACAGTGGCCCCCGGGCGGTCCTAGCCCGACCGCGTGCCCGGCGCCCCTACGGGGAATCGACCTTGCCAGAGGCGGCTAATCTCGTCTGGCACCCGGGGGTGTAGCTCAGCTGGTAGAGCGCTACGTTCGCAATGTAGAGGCCGACGGTTCGAGTCCGTTCACCTCCACCGACCGGGACGGTGCGCGAACCGCATCGTCCTCATGGTGGCCCCCGCCAACAGGGACACGGAATACCGGGTGGATGGCTTTTCGGCTGTCCACCCGGATTTCGTGGATCAGGGCCTGAAGCAGCGACTTGACCAGGGCGCTTGATCCGCCGGCCACGGCTGCCTCCACGCGCTGACGAAGTTCGTTCAGTTCGGCAGACGTCGGGGCGACAAGGTCAGCTGTCGTCATTTCCGCGTCGAGTTCGAACATGCGGGCTCGCATGGCCGTGGCTTTCGTCCCCAGATCCTTCACCCGTTCACCACGGATCTCCTCGGGCATCGTCCCGGCCTCGAACGCCCGCAGGTATCGGTCGATGCCACGCTCCACCTTGTCTAGCTCGGCCTGGAGGGCAGCTCGCTCGGCGTCGTGAGGTGACTCATCGAGGTCGGCCCGCTCCTGGGCTTCGGAGATGGCCTCCGCGAACAGATCGGTGTCCTCGTAGGCGGAGAGAAGGGGAGCGGACGACGGCATCGTCGAGGGCCTGGGCCGGGAGTTGAGTCGGCGGCACAGGACTTTGTCCCGTAACGTTGTCGGCCGCCGCACGTGTAGTAGCGGTAGGTGGCGCTCCGGCCGGTTGCCCTGGTGCCGGCGAAGTGACTTCCACAGGTCCCGCACACCACCAGGTCGGTCAACAAGTAGTCCGAACTGTTGGAGGCCCGCTTCGAGACGTCCTCTCCCCGTTCGGCCAGGATGGCCTGGGCTGCATCGAACAGCCCTTGTTCGACCAGCGGCGGATGGTTGCTGTCGCTCCAGGTGCCCCGGAAGTTGACCCGGCCGAGGTAGGTGCGATTGCGCAGCACCGTGAGGATGGGCTTGAACTGCCATGGTCGCCCCGAGCGGGTGGACAGGCCCGATGCCGTCAGCTGGTTGGCGATGGCGTCCCCAACCAGGCACATGTGTGCGTGTGGATACGGTCGAGGGCCGTTCCTGGTTCGCTTTGAGAATTCAAAGCGATGAGGCTCGCTGGGCTCAATGACCGGGTGTCACCTCGATGACTTCGCTTGAGTGTCCTCGGGGATTCCGAGAGCGTCGAGCGACCAGCAGGAGCTGCGTAGCTAAACACTCATTGACTTCTCTTAGACACCGTATAAGTATAGCGATCAATGAGCAATCCTTCCGAGTCCGCTGACTGGCGGGAAGGTCGACGACGCTCGGCGCGAGATGCGATTGTCCGAGCAGCCTGGACATTGGTGGACGAGGAAGGTCTTGCGGGCTTGTCTCTTCGCGATTTAGCCCGCCGGGCAGGAATCACTACGCCAACGGTGTACGCCTACTTCGAGTCGAAGAGCGCCATCTACGACGCCATGTTCGGCCAGGCTGCCACCGAGTTCGCCGACAGGATGGCCAAACCAATCGACGGCGACGAGCCTCACGAGATCCTGGCAGCGTATGCGCGCCGCTTCGTGGAGTTCTGTACGAGTGATCCCGCGCGCTACCAACTGCTCTTTCAACGGACACTCCCAGGATTCGAACCGTCGCCAGAGTCGTATGCGCCAGCGATCTGTGCCCTAGCCAATGCCCATGAGCTGCTTGCCCTCCATGGCATCACCGAAGCGCGCCACATTGACCTGTGGACTGCGCTGATCACAGGTCTGGTTGACCAGCAGATCTCGAATGATCCCGGTGGGGATCGGTGGACCGGTCTGGTCGAAGAGTCGGTGACCATGTTGCTCGCCCACTCCCAGTCGCACCGAATGGCCCGGAAGCCTTCATCCCGACCGACCCGAACCAAAGGACCCCGATCATGACCATGACGACCATCGACGTGACGGCGCTCGAACCACTGACCCATCACGAAGCCATGAACCTGCAACAGCATGAGCTGGAATGCACGCTGCGAATGCTCCGGTCGCTGGACGGCGAAGCGTGGTCGAGCCCGACCGACTGCCCGGCGTGGGACATTCGTGCGATGTACCAACACGTGCTGGGTGCATGCGAAGCCGGCGCATCCATGCGCGAGAACATCCACCAACTTCGCCGGGGACGGGCCTACCGGAAGCAGCATGGTGGTCCCCTCGAAGCTGCACTGTCAGAAGTACAGGTGCGTGAGCGCGCTGACCTCAGCCCCGCCCTGGTCGTCAAGCGGCTGGCAGCGATCGCACCGAAGACGGTGCGGGGACGCAGTCGCACACCGGCGCTCGTACGTAATCACGCCAAGATGGCTGTCGATGGCCCGGTGCACGAGACCTGGAGGCTCGGGTATCTCATCGACACCATCTACCTGCGGGATCTTTGGATGCACCGCGTTGATTCGGCCCATGCACTCGGCCAGCCGTTGGAGCTCAGTGCAGACCACGACGGTCGCATCGTGGCCGACGTAGTGGCGGAATGGGCACTTCGCCACGGCCAGCCGTTCGTGCTCGAACTCGCCGGTCCAGTCGGCGCGACGTACGTGAGTGATCCGGACGCTCCGGGGGCCGAGCACGACTCCCTCGACGCCGTCGAGTTCTGCCGCACGCTTGCCGGGCGTGTACCGGCAACTGGCCTGCTGGCCACCGTCGTCCCGTTCTGACCCAGATTCCCGATCGCCTCTCAAGGAGAAGTGCTATGGAAACTCGCATCGACGAGGTCGCCGACCGCATCTTCCGCCTCTCGACGTTCGTCCCCGACATCGGACCAACGGGCTTCACGTTCAACCAGTACCTAATCAATGACGAGGAGCCGTTGCTGTTCCATACCGGACCCCGTGCCATGTTTCCCCTCGTGTCCGAAGCCATCGCTACAGTGACCTCGCTTGATCGACTTCGCTGGATCACGTTCGGCCACGTCGAGGCGGACGAGTGCGGATCAATGAACGAGTTGCTTGCGGCGGCACCCAACGCCAAGGTGGCCCACGGGACCCTCGGTTGCATGGTGTCGATCAATGACCTGGCCGATCGTCAGCCGGTGCCGCTTGCCGACGGTGAGGTCGTCGAGTTGGGCGACCACCGGGTCCGCCATATCGACACGCCCCATGTCCCCCATGGTTGGGAGGCGAGACTGCTGTTCGAAGAAACCACCAATACGCTGTTCTGTGGCGACTTGTTCACTCAACTCGGTGATCCGCCCGCCATCTCGACCGAAGACATTGTTGGACCTGCTTCGCCGGCCGAGGACATCTTCGGCTATTCCACCCTGAGTCCAAAGACGGGGCCTACGATCCGGAGTCTCGCCGACCTCGCTCCCACCACATTGGCGGTGATGCACGGCTCATGCTTCGCCGGTGACGGGGCCATGGCGCTTCTGACGCTCGCTGATGAATACGATGCTCGTATCGCTGCAGCGAGCGCATAGTGAGGACCTGCCAAACAAGGCCCGAAGCTTGCGGGCAGCGACCGTACGCCGGGCTTGCGCAAACCCCCGCTGAACCGTTCTGGTCAGCCAGTCTCAGAATCCAGGTGCATCCATGAGCATTACGACCGTCACTCGATTTCACGCCGCTGAAGGCCAAGAGGCGACGCTTCTCGAGCTGCAGTCCGAAGGGCGGCGGCGGATGTTAGCTGCCGATGGCTGCGAGTCATTCGACATCCTCCAAGATCAGGCCGATCCGCGATCCTCTGCCTTCCTCCAAACTTGGTCATCGCGCGAAGCACACGATGCCGCATTTGGCGAGTTGATCATGGCGAGCGGTCATCTGGAGAAGGTCCTTGCAGCTCTCGACGAGGGAGTCGTGCAGACCTTCTACGACGTGGTCTCCTGACTGGGACTGCCTGCCCCCGACCGGTTACGCGCCGCAGAATCCCGGGCCAAATTTGCGGCTCACTAGGAGACTGTTGAACAATTCTCCCTTCGATGCTCGCGATTTGAGCCCAGATCGTCGAGAATTGGTGGGTGCAAGGACGAAGCGAATCCAACCCTGAGCTGCTCGACGCTGCAGCGCTGTGTCGCC
>Ga0209385_1000032_pt1 | contig 46904 bp, 37 predicted proteins | sample NGEPerB_FD_184506 | JGI IMG/M metagenome (GOLD analysis project Ga0209385, IMG submission 184506) | Arctic peat soil microbial communities from the Barrow Environmental Observatory site, Barrow, Alaska, USA - NGEE PermafrostAB12-B... | ecosystem: Environmental > Terrestrial > Soil > Wetlands >... | reverse complement strand
CGGAGTTCGAGGACGCGGTGCGGGTGCTCGGCGCCACGCCGGACCTCGCCGAGACGATCATCACCCACCGCTTCTCCCTCGACGACGCAGCCGAGGCATTCCGCGTGGCCGGCGATCGGAGCACCGATGCCATCAAGGTCGTGATCGATCCCTGAGGGTCCCGGCCGGCGGAACCGGTACCGGGGCACGAGGCCGTGGCGGCGGGCGCCCTACCGAACATCCCGCCCGGCTTGTAGAATTTGCCATGTGAGGGGTAGCAATTGCTACGCGAGGGGTGGCAGAGCACGGACCGCCCGACGAGGGGTCGCGCCTGGCGCGGGTGCAGGCGACGGCCCGTCCACGTCCGGTCTCCACGTGGACCGGCGCCTGATCAGGGGCGACCGGACCCGCACCGTCATCATCGAGGCGATGATCGAACTGATCGAAGCGGGAAACGCCTACCCCACCGCCCACCAGGTCGCCGAGCACGCAAGTGTGTCGGTTCGATCGCTGTACCACCACTTCGGGGGCCTCGACGGGATCTTCCTGCGTGCAGCCCGGTTGCACGCCTCCCGTTACCGGTCCCTGATCGTCGCCATCCCGCCGCACGGCCCCGTCGAGCCGCGGATCCGCGCCACGTGCCGCCACCGGCGCCGGCTCTTCGAGGCCGTCGCCCCGGTCCACCGGGTCGCCTATGCCCGGACCGACGGGCTGCCCGGCCTTGCCGAGCTCCTGGCCGACCACCGGTCCCTGCTCCGCCGCCAGCTGGCCGTCACCCTGGCACCGGAGCTCCGTTCACGCGGGGGCGGTGCGCCGTACCTCCTCGAGGCGCTGGACGTGACCACGGGGTGGGAGGCCTGGCACGCGCTCCGGCACCACGCCCGCCATTCGGCGTCCTCCGCCGAACGGGTCACGGTCTACGCCGTCACCCACCTCCTGCGCTGAGCCGGGCCGCCCCCGGCCCCGTCATGCGGAGGTCGACCACGGTGTCTCGTTGAATCTGCTGAGCACCGGCCCGTCCATCCCCCAGATCACCCGGGTCACCGACGCGGTGGCCAGTTGGAGGCGCCATGCCCCCTCGTCACCGAGGCCGACCGCCCAGCAGGCTGCCGCCTTGATGGGCGACACATGGCTCACCACCACCACCGGGCCGGGGCCGCGGGCGCCCTCCCCCGCGGTGGCGAAGAGCTCCTCGCAGGCCGACCGGACGCGGGTGCCGGCCTCGGCCAGCGTCTCGCCACCCGGTGGACGGAAGTCGGGGTCCTCCCTCCACCGGGCCCACACCTCCGCAGGCACCGATCCCAGCGGCCGGCCGTCGAACTCGCCGTAGTCGACCTCGATCCACCGCTCGTCGATCTCGACGGGCAGTCCGGTACCCAACGCCTCGGCGGTGGCCTGGGCACGTGCCAGCGGGCTGGAGATGACCCGTGAGGCACCCGCCACCGACGGGCCGAGCGTCCGGGCCTGGGCCAGGCCGCGCTCGGTCAGCGGCGCGTCGAGACGCCCCAGCAGCAGGCCGTCCGCGTTGCCGGTCGACTCGCCGTGGCGGATGAGGATCAACATGGAAGGACCGGTCCGGAGCCCACGGTTTCAGTGCACCAGGATGCGGTCGCACTGGGTGCAGGTGGCGTACTCGTCGGGCGGCAGGTGACGGATGCGCTCGAGCTCGACCGAGGACAGCGTGAGGTGGCAGCCATCACAGTGGTCGCCCACCAGACGTGCCGCGCCAACCCCGCCCAGGTGGGAGCGCAGCCTCTCGTAGCGCTCGGCCAGATCGGTCGGAAGGCCGGCGGCCCACGCGGTGCGCTGTGCCTCCTCGGAGGCGATCGAGTCCCTGATCCCCGCCTCAGCCTCCGCGATGGCGGCCTCGAGACGCGAGGCCTCGGCGCCCAGACCCCCGAGGGTGGTCTGGTGTTCGGCCAGCGCCACGTCCAAGGGCTCCTCTTCCTCGAGGAGGATGATCTCCTCTTCTTCGAACTGGGCCTGCCGGGCGGCGAGCTGGCCGACCTCGTGGTCCATGGTCTCCAGGTCGCGGGGGGCGTAGGCCAGGGCCGACCGCATCCTCTGTTCGATCTCGTGACGGCGGGCGGCTGCAGCGGCGATCCGGTCCTCCAGGGAGCGCTGGCGCGCCGTGAGGTCGTCCACCTGGGCCCGCACCTCGGCCGTCGCCGCCGTGAGTGCCGTGCGGCGGCGCTCCACCTCGAGGAGCTCGGCGCGCTCGGGGAGCGCATCCATCCGATGCCGCAGCTGATCGAGCGTCGTGTCGTGCAGCTGCACCTGCATCAGCGTGTCGAACGGCTCTGCCATCGCTATCTCCTCCGGCTCTCGACGGGCTGTTCAGCTCCGAGAGGCGTCGATCAGCCTACGGGCTGACCGGAGTGCCCCTTCCAACGCCTCGTCGGAGAGGTCGATGGCTTCGTCCCAGCTGAACCAGGCCACGTCCTGGCTCTCTCCGGCAGCGGGGGCGGGATCCTCGTCCGGCGCCCACAGCAGGTACCGGAGATCGAGATGGACGTGTCCGGCGGCCGACGGGTGGACGTCGACGTGCACCAGGAGCGGGCCCCCGGCCGGATGCGCGACCGACAGGCCCGTCTCCTCTCTGCACTCGCGGAGGACTGCCTCGTCGGGGGTTTCGCCCGGATCGACGTGGCCGCCGGGTTGCATCCACCGATGGAGGCGCCGGTGCACATGCAGGACCACACCACGGGCGCCGACCACGATCGCGGACGCGGTGACATGGGTGGGTTGGGCGTGCTCGTCGAATGGCCGTCCGAGCCGGTCCAACTCGGCCAGCATGGTCTCCTTCGACACCCGTTCCCGCGCATCGGCCGCAGGATGGTCGGCGATGACGCCCCGGAGGCGCCGGACCGCCGCATCGGTTCGTCCCCGTGGTTGTACCGCCGGACTCCCGGACCCCGGGTCGGCCGAGGTCAACGGACGGCCGTCGGAGGTGGGCCGGCGGGCCCAGCCGAGGCCGCCTGCAGGCTCAGGCCGACTTGCGGCGCTGGCGGTGGATGCGCCGACGCTCGCGTTCGGTTGTACCGCCCCAGATCCCCTCGCGCTCCCTGTTGGCCAGGGCATGCTCGAGGCACGATTCGCGCACGGCACACTGATCGCAAATGGCCTTTGCCCCACCGGCCTCCTCGTCGGAGACCGGGTAGAACACATCTGGATCGATGCCCCGGCAGGCTGCGTGCTTGCGCCAGGTGGCACTCATGGGAACGTCACTTCCTAAATAGTGTTGGGGTCACTGGTCAGACCACCAGAGCAGAACTTCGGTGACCTGGGATAATGTGGCCTACCGACGAAAACTGGCGGAAAGGACAGTATGGCTCACCAAGTGCGCCGGTGTCCACAACCGCCCTGCCCACCACCCCGCCCCGAAGGAGCGCCCATGCCGCCTGCACCACTCCGGGGCAAGACCATCGTCGTCACCGGGGTCACCGGCCAGGTTGGTGAGCCGGTGGCGCTCGCCCTGGCCAAGGAGAACGAGGTGGTCGGGGCCGCCCGATTCAGGGACCAGGCGGCTCGACGACGCCTCGAGGCCGCAGGGGTCCGATGCGTGCCGGTCGACCTGGCCGCGGGCGACGTGGCTGGCCTCCCGGCAGGGGCCGACTACGTCTTGAACTTCGCCGTGGGCAAGTCCAACAACTGGGAGCTCGACCTGCGCACCAACGGTGGCGGCCTGGCCTGGCTGATGGAGCATCACCAGGAGGCGGCCGCGTTCGTGCACTGCTCCACCACCGGCGTGTACAAGCCCATGGGCCATCACGTGTTCGCCGAACAGGACGAGCTCGGGGACAACCACGGCGTCTGGCCGTTCCTCCGCACGTACAGCATCTGCAAGATCGCCGCCGAGGGCACCGCCCGATGGGCGTCGGAGCGCTTCGACCTCCCCACCACCGTTGCCCGCCTGTCCGTCCCGTATGGCGACCGGGGCGGGTGGCCTGCCATCCATCTCGAGATGATGATCAATGGGAGCGAGATCCCCGTGCACCTCGACGCGCCGAGCGTGTACCACCCCCTGCACGAGGACGACATCATCGCCATGATCCCCGGGCTGATCGACGCCGCCGCCACCCCGGCCACCACGGTGAACTGGGGAGGTGACCAGGCAGCGAGCATCGAGGAGTGGTGCGGGTACCTCTCCGAGCTGACCGGTGTACCGGCCCGGTTCGCTCCCACCCGGGACACGATCGACAGCGTGCAGATCGACCTGACCAGGATGCACCAGTTGGTCGGGACGACCACGGTCGGCTGGCGGGATGGCATGCGCCGGATGGTGGCGGCCCGTCACCCGGAGCTCCTGTCCGACCCGTCGTAGTGGCCTCCTACGGCACCGTCACCGCGGGGCGCCAGGCAGGTTGGCCACGTTGCCCACCGACCATGCGGTCACCGCCGGTGAGGGATCGACGGTCACCAGCGCGCCGTCCTCGAACACCGCGGCCAGCTGGCCGTCGGGCGACGCCCACAACCACCGGACCGTCCCCGGGTACAGGGTGAGCAGCGCTCCGAGTGTGTCGCGCCGCCCAGGGTCCAGCGCGTGGGTGACGCCGCCGATCCGGAGCACGAAGGGGCCGCCGATGGCCACCTCGGTGCGGCCGAACCCGAGTGTGGCCCGGTCGTCGATCCGGACGAACGACAGCGCCCGGTCTTCGAGCACGAACTCCTTGCCACCATCGGGCAGCTCCTTGATCCGGCACCCATCCCCCACCTCACCATGTTCGCGCCCTCCTTCCGGAATCGCACATCTGCGGCTGCCAACGGACAGACTCCCTGGCCGCAGAGGACCGGCGCGGTCACCCGTCCTCGGGCCACAGGAAGCCCGCCAGTTGGCCGGTCAGTACCGCCAGCTCGTCGGCGACCGAGCGGTAGCCGGCGATCGGCCCGCCGTAGGGATCCTCCACGTCGTCCGTGTCCGAGTAGTTGGCGAGCGTCGAACGGGTCCGGTCACCGTGAGCATCGTCGATCCAGGAGCGGAGCCCCTGGTCCGGTCGCCGAGGGCCGATGGCCTCGCCTCGCCGAACCAGCTCCTTGAGCTTGAAGGCCTGCGGCCAGCAGGGCGGATCGAGGAGCACCGCCTCCTGCACATGCCGGCGGCTCATGCCGAGCACCAGGTCTGCTCCCTCCAGGAGGGGTTGGGTGAGCCGGCGGCTCCGGTGCGCGCGGAGATCGATCCCGTAGGGAGCCATCACCTCGAGCACTTCCTCGGGGACAGCTGTCCCCCCTTCGAGCAGGCCCGCCGAGGAAACCTCCACCGAGTCGGCGTGGTCGGGGATCCGATCGGCGAAGAGGGCTGCTGCCATCGGGGAACGGCAGATGTTGGCGGTGCATACGAAGAGGATGTGAACAGGGGCGAGTGTACCGTTGTCGACGGAGACACCGATGACCTCCGGCGCGCACCCAGCCCGCCGGGACCCGGGACGATCGGTCGCCGACCCGCCCGGCACCAGCGCCTACGCTCGGAACCTCTACCTCGGAAGGCCCGGCCGCGTGGACCCCATCGACCGACAGGAGCATCCATTGTCGTCCAACCCCGACATCGTCAGGACCATCACCGCGGCATTGGACCGTGGCGACCTCCTCGCCGTCATGGGGCTGGTGTCCAAGGACGTGCGGTGGGCGGTCAATGCCGCCGATCGGGATGCCGCGCCCTGGTCCTGCGTCTACCAGGGCAAGGGGAGCCCGCCGGACTTCTTCGCCGAGCTCTCCCGGCTGACCTTCACCGATTTCACCTTGAAGGCCGTGCTGATTGACGGCGATCTGCCGGTGACCTGGCTCCATGAGGCCTTCACCAGCCCGAAGGGGCGTGACGTCGGCATCGAGGAAGTCCAGATCTGGCAGCTCGCCGACGGAAGGGCCCGATCGGTCGACACACTGCTCGACACAGCCGCCGTCGGCGCCGCCTTCGCGTGACCTCCCCAGGCTCGCTGGCACTGGTCCACGACTACCTCACCCAACAGGGAGGGGCCGAGCGGGTGGTACTGGCGCTGGCCGAGGCGTTCCCCGCTGCGCCCATCCACACCTCCCTCTACGACCCGGACGGCACCTTTCCCGAATTCTCCCGGTACGACATCCGCACCCTGCCCCTCGATCGGCTCGGAATCCTCCGCAGACACCATCGCCTCGCCCTGCCACTCCTCGCCCCGGCGTTCTCGCGACTCCGGGTCGATGCCGAGGTGGTCATCTGCTCCTCGAGCGGTTGGGCGCACGGGGCCCATGCAAGCGGACGCAAGATCGTCTACTGCCACACGCCGGCCCGCTGGCTTTACCAGGCCGACCGCTACCTGGCGGGTTCCCCGCGCTGGGCGGCAGCCACCCTGTCGGTGCTCACCCCGCCCCTGCGCCGGTGGGACCGGAGGGCAGCGGCCAGCGCCGACCGGTACCTGGTCAACTCCCGGGCGGTGCGGGCCCGGGTGGCCGACCTCTACGGGATCGATGCCGACGTGGTACCCCCGCCCGTCGACGTGGCTGCCGGAGGCGACGCCGAGCCGGTCGCCGGTATCGCCCCGGGTTTCGTCCTGTGCGTGTCGCGACTGCTCCCTTACAAGAACGTGGAGGCGGTCACCGAGGCCTTCCGGCGGCTCCCCGACCAACGCCTGGTCGTCGTCGGCTCCGGACCGCTCGCCCAGCAGATCGCGGCATCGGCCCCGGCCAACGTCACCGTGCTCGGCCGGGTCGACGACGCCGGCCTCCGATGGCTGTACCGATCGTCGATCGGGCTGGTCGCCGCCTCCTACGAGGACTTCGGGCTGACGCCGGTCGAGGCCGCCGGATTCGGGAGGCCTACCGCCGCACTGCGATGGGGAGGCTTCCTGGACACCGTCGTGGAGGGATCCACCGGCCTGTTCTTCGACCAGCCGGAGCCGCGACTGATCGCGGAGGCGGTGGATCGGCTCGCCGCCGCCTCGTGGCAGACCGACACCCTGACCGCCCACGCCGGGCAGTTCTCCACCGCCAGGTTCGTCGAGCGCATCAACGCGGCAGTGGACGAGGAGCGACGGGCGCACTGAGTGCATCGTGCCTCGAGCGCGCGACCCGACCGGTCAGGAGGCGCCGCGGCCCTTGAAGATGGTGCTCGGCGTCTTCCCGAGGATCTGCATGTCCCACCAGAACGACCACGAAGCGACGTAGAGATAGTCGAGGCGGCACAGCTCGAGGTGGGAGAGTTCGTTCCGGCCGGACACCTGCCACAGCCCGGTCATCCCGGGACGGGCCTCGAATCGCTTGCGGGCCCAGCCTTCGATCTCCATGGCCTCCGACACCACGAACGGCCGGGGGCCGACCAGTGACATGTCGCCCTTCCACACATTGATCAGCTGGGGGAACTCGTCGAGGCTGGTCCGCCGCAGAAATCGACCGAACCGGGTGACCCGCGGGTCGTTGGTCACCTTGAACAGCGGTTCTTCTACCTCGTTGAGGTGCTCGAGCTCGTCACGACGCGCCTCGGCGTCGCGGGACATGGTACGGAACTTGAGCATGGAGAACGGCTTCTCGTTCCGCCCGGTGCGTACCTGGCGGAAGAAGACCGGGCCGGGGCTGGTGACCTTGATGACCGCGGCGAAGACGGCCAAGATGGGGGCGCTGACCATGAGGATCAACGTGGAGGCCACGATGTCGAACGACCGCTTGAGGAACCGTGACCCGGAACTGAGCGACGCCGGGGCGATGTCCAACATGGGCAGCCCGGACAGGTCCTCGACATGGGAACGGCTGGTGATCAGCTCGTAGTAGCGCGGGACGATGGAGACGCCCACCTTGCCGGCCAGGCCCTTGAGCAGCTCGGTGGTCCGTTCGGGGTGGGTCCTCGAGAAGCACACCACCACCCGGGCGACCCCGTACCGGCGGCACAGTTCGGGAAGGTCCTCCAACTCGCCGAGCACATCGCCCTGCCCCACCGGGTTGTCGTCCACGAAGCCGACGAACTGCACGTTCGAGTGGGCGCGCAGATGGCTCGCCACCGTCTGGGCCAGCTTTCCGGTGCCGACCACGATGACCGGCACCGATCCGGCCGAAGCGCGGCCCGAGAACCCGAAGGCCACCGCGCGGGCCAGGGGCACGGTGACGACGGCGACCCCGCACATGGCGACGATCTTGGCCACGGAGAGCGCTTCCATGTAGTTGCTGCTCCGGTTGAGCAGATAGTCGACGATGGCGTAGAGGAACCCACTGATCATCAACGCGTGCACGATGTTCCGCAGATCGGAGAACACGCTCATGGAGATCCGGCGGGTGATCCCCCGATAGAGGCCGTAGAGGGCGAAGACACCGATGAACAGGGGGATCACGACCAGGTCGAAGAGGTAGACCCTCCCGTTGTGATTGACCGTGCTCGCCGGGTTGTTCGAGACCGCGGACACCAGCAGCGGGCCCGCGATGGCGGCCACCACCAGCCCGACCACGTCGGCCGACAACAACCTGCGGAGCGCGTGCCGTCGGACCCGGGCGACGGCGATGGCGTGGCCACCCAGGTCGTCCGCGTGGCGCAGCCCCTGCCGAACCGGCGGGTCCGGCTCCAGCCCGATCCGCCGTATCTCTGGATCAAGAATTGCCATCCCAGCCGGCCTGCCCTTTCCTGCGCCGGTTTTCCGCCGTCCGTCCGACACGCTCGACGGTTCAACCATCGAGACCACGTCCACCGTGGCACCCCATCGTAAGCGAGCAACAACGCCTGGCACAACCGCGAGTGCCGACCGGTGGGAACCCGGGTGCCAGGTCGAGCCGCGGGCCGCCGCGACGGATTTGGGGGGCCGGACCTGTCCCCGTGGGGTCATCGTGTCCGAGCCGTCCCGATGCAGGGCGACCGACCGGTTCGCCCCCGGTGCCAGGTGGAACCATGAATCGTCGGGCCGGTAGCCAGGCACGTCGATACAGATGAACTGGGCGAACCTTCTCGTCGAGATCGACAGGGACCATACCCGTTCATCGACCTGTTCCAATGTGGCCTGAAGCCCGATCCCCCTTTCGAGGCTGTGGCCCAGCCCGACGGCCATCCCCGAGAGGCGGCACGGTCCCACCGGGCTCACCGGACTGCGAAGGCCTCCTGTCGCTCAGACGAGCGATTGCACACTCATGAGACTGGTTCGCCCTGATGAGAGTGTTGGAGGCCACCTGATGGCTCGCTCCCGCCCCTTTCGGATCCGGTGGCCCCGGCGTAGAGCTGCCGGTACCGCTCGGCGATCGTGGGCCATCCGAACTCCCGTACCCGTTGGTGGCCGGCCAGGGCGATCGCCCGCCTGCGAGCCGGATCGTCGAGCAGGAGCTCCAGTGCGGCCGCGAACGCCGCGGTGTCGAACGGATCGACCAGAACGCCGTCCCGGCCGCTGTGCACGAACTCCGGGGGACCCCCGTGCACGGTGGCCACGACGGCGGTGCCTGCCTTCCAGGCCTCGAGCACCACGATCCCGAAGGGCTCGAGGCGACTGGGCATCACGAACAACGTGGCTCCCGCCATCGCCACGGTCACCTCGTCACGGGAGAGCCGGCCCGGGAAGTGCACCTGGCCGGCGACCCCTAACGCGGCGGCGCACGCACGCAGGGACTCCAGAGCGGGCCCGGCGCCGGCGACGACCAGGTCCGCACTGCGGCGGCCCGGGTCCATCGCCGCGAACGCCTCCAACAACAGGTCGAAGCCCTTCTTCTCCACGACCCGGCCCAGGGCCAGGATGTACGGCCGGCCGAGCAGGCCGACGGGCGCCGTCCCCGCGCCCAGGCCTCGCTCATCGTCGAGGGCGACCCCGTTGGGGATCACGGTTCCCCTCCCGGGGACGAGCCCGAAGCGCTGCTCGGCGTCGGCCAGGGTGAACGTCGAGCACGCGGTGACCACAGACGCGCCCCGCATGCCGAATCGGAGGCCAGACCGCAATACCCGGGACGTCTCGAAGATGTCGGCGTCGTCCATGAGCGTCTCACCCTGCAACGTGATGACCAAGGGAAGTCCCGACAAACGGGACAACGCGGTGGCATAGGCCCCGTTGGGCCCGAAGCACTGCACATGCAGCACCTCCGGACGGAACGCGGCCACTGCCCTCCGCAGCGAGCGCAGTGTGCGGGTACCGGTGATTGCGGTTCGGCGGACCGCCGGCCAGTTGGTGGCCGGAAGCGGCATGGGCAAGCGGCGCACCACCAGGCCGTCCCGGATCTCGGCGGTCTCCGGGGCGGCGTCGTCGGACAGGCTGGTCCACACCTCCACCTGGTCCCCGGCATCGACGAGGGACAAGGCGAGGTGGCGGGTCAGCTCCTCCACCCCGCCGAGGGATGGGGTGTACGAGCTGGGCAGGAGGGCAATCCGGGTCATGATCCGTGATCCATTCGCAGGTTGGACGGCGCCGTAGCACCGGTCACCGCCACGGACGGTAACAGCCCCGGCGGCAGCGACCCGGAACGCACTGGCAGGGTCAGAAAGGGGCGGTACACGGAGGTCGGATCAGGGAAGGGTCGGGTTCAACCAGGGCTCGACGGCGGCGAGTACGGCCCCGGTGGGCTCCGGCGCGATGCGGCTCCAGTTCCCGACCCCAGGCGACCAGTGGTCGGAGAAGGCGGCGGCGTACCACCCCGAGAGGAAGTCCTGCTCGGCGCAGTCGCAGTTGGGCGCCCAACTGGCCGGGTGGATGTTCAAGATGGCCTCGATCTGGGCTTCGCCCCCCTGGGGATCGACCGCGGCGGCGTCGATCTCGTGGCCGATCTCGAAGGCGGTGATGCCGGCCAGCTGGAGGACCGTCTCTCCCGGGTACACGTACAGCCTGGAGACCCCGCCGGCCTGGCCCCAGGTGAAGGTGGTGTTGCCGTAGAAGCTGGGGGACGGCGCCTCGGAGATCGGGAGGAATTGGATCGAGTAGCCCGGGATGCTCTGCCAGGGGTAGCGGACCAGCGTCAGCGCTTCGGCCCCGAGTTGTGCCGGGGTCTGCGCCGCCGGAGTCTGCGCCGCATCGGCAGGCGCGGGGGGAGCCGTCGGAACCGGGGCAGCGGGGGCGACAGCGGCAGGTGCCGTCGCCGGGGTGGGAGCCGGTGCCGCCGTCGCAGCCGGTGCCGGAACGGTCGTGGTCGGCGGGGGATCGGTCACTGCAGGTGCGGTGGTCACGGGGGTGGTGGACGTCGGCGTGTCCCGGGCTGCGGACGACGCCGGGCCGACCGGGCGGGGCTGGGCCGCGGCCGACGGCAACGCAGTGTTGCGGCCAGCGGCTGCTCCGTTGTGCCCGGTCGCTCCCGCCACCAGGAGCGCAGCCACCACCAGCACCACCACGGCGGCGACCACCAGGAGATCCAGCCGCAGGAGTGAACGGCGCTGGCCGAAGGTGGCCCGGAGGAGACGGGCCCGGAGGCCGGTGGCGCGCCGCTCGGGCCCGATGTAGCCCTCGGAGATCACCAGTTCCGGGTCGTCGAGGTCGGCCAGGAAGGCCGACGGCGCCGCTTCGTCCGGGCCGTCCAGCTCCGCCCCGGCCCCCTTCGCGTCCACGGGCAGCGGGGACCTACCGGCTTCGGCCACAGCCGACACGGATGACTTGCCCGTCGGCGCAGGCTCCATGGCCTCACATCGGCGGATTGAGGTTCGAACTGAAGTTCGGTGACCTCAGCGGGTGCTGCGTGACGGCCGGAATCGGCACGCTGCCGGCGCGACCGATGCCTACCGGAAAGCGTCGAAGCTGCCGGGCGGGGTTCCGGTCACACGGCGAGGCCCACCGACCGATAGACCCCCGCGGTGGCCTCGGCCGTCTGCTGCCAGCCGAGGGAACTCACCCTCTCGCTGCCCCGCGCGGCCAGCTCGGCCCGCCGTTGCTCGTCCCCGATCAGCTCCCGCAGCGTCCGGGCCAGGCCGTCGACGTCGCCGGCCGCGAAAGTCTCCGCCCCGTCACCCACCACCTCGACCACGGCGGGCACCGCCGTGGTGACCACCGGTGCCCCGCAGGCCATGGCCTCCACCGGAGGCAGTCCGAAGCCCTCGTACCGTGACGCGTAACCGACCAGGGTGGCCGCTCCGTACAGTGCGGGAAGGTCGGAGAGGGGAACATGGCCGATCTCCACCACCCCTCCCGGGGCACGGTTGGCCCACAGGCCGTGGCCGGTGAGGACCAGGGGGATGGACACCGAGCGGCAGGCCTCGGCCAGCGTGCCGAGGTCCTTGCGCGGTTCGATGTTGCCGACGTGGAGGACGAAGCGTTCCGGCAGCCCGTAGTGGGACCGCACTCGGGCGATCTCGGCGTCGGCGGGGGGTGTCATCTCCGTCCCGGGTGCAGGGTGGATGACGAGCGGGTCACGGCCCACCAGGGCCCTGACCCGCTCGGCGGTGAACGACGACACGGCGATAATGGCATCGGCCCGGCGGAGCGCGTTCCTCACCACCACCCGCTCGCCGAGGACCCGGTGCTTCGGAAAGGCCCACGGGACATCGAAGATCGCCATGTCGTGCACCGTCGAGACCATCAGGCCGGCGCGCCGCAGCGGGAGGTCGACATCCAGGCCGTGGGTCAGATCGGCCGGCCCGAACCCGACGGCGCCGGTCAGTGCCCGCCTCATCCCCTGGGACTGGCCCTTGACGAGCGGGCGGATGCCCGCCGGCAGCTCCGCCGATCCGGCAGGGCGCACGGCGGCCACGAGGTCCGCATCCACCGTTGCCACCATGGCGGCGAGCAGCCCGCGGATGTAGGTGCTGACGCCGCCGCCCCGAGGGCTCAGGGGGAGGGCGTTGTAGACGATGCGCGGCCGGCTGCGGGTCAACGGGGGTTCAAGGGGTCGGGAGCGTTCGCCGGGCCGTGGGTGACTGCCCAGGTCCGGCCGACCGGGCCGGTGGCCGGTGCGTCCGCATCCCGGCCTGTTCCCGTGCCGGGAGCCGACCGGTGGGCGCCGCCTGCACCGGTGGGTCCCCCCGGTGCAGGTCGGCCATGCCCAGCGAGATGCCGGCGATGACGAAGGGCGCGATCGACGAGGCACCGATCCAGAACGTGTCGAACAGGCCACCGACGTAGTGGCTCACCAGGATGACGAGACCCAGGGTGCCATATGCGGACGGAAGCCTGAACATGGTCCGCGTGGTGACGAAGACGAGGAAGACGAATGCGATGGAACCGACGATTCCCGTCGAGGCGAGGTTGTCGACCAGCACGTTGGGCGGAGCAGTGACGCTCACGAACTGCGGCAGGTTGTAGAAGCGCATCCCTTCCCCGAGAATCGGGCTCAGATGCCACACGTGGATGGCCGCACCGATCTGATCGAACCGGATCGACACGGTGTTGAACCGGGGATTGTTTCGCGCTGCCAGGGAGAAGCTGTAGTACAGAACGACCACCAACGGGACCGCTCCGAGCAGGATCAGCTTGGAGCGCCGGCGCACCTCCGGATTCAGGACGACTGCCGCTCCGATGGCCAGGATCAGCAAGATGACCGACTGCCTCGATTGCGATGCGAGCAGACCCCCGATGCAGAGGTATTTCGGGATCCGAGCCTCGTGCCGGCTGATGCCCGCCCAGGGGGGATTGATCTGTGCGACCACGATGGCCACCCACATCATCGAGCCGATGGTGTTCTTCTGGTACACGCCCCATTGGGCCGGTTGAAAGTGCAGGGCGGCGGCGTGCTCCATGGCCACGAGGGCCAGTACCGCCGATCCCCACAGGAACAGGCGGAAGGCCTGCCGGGTGCGGCCATGGGTGGCGATCACCCAGCCGACCAGGACGCTGGCCCCCAGATAGGAGAGGCGGTGGAACCACTCCACGATGTTGAACCGGTACGGATGGGCGACCACCACCAGGATCAGCACGGCTTGGTACCAGATGATGCCCATGAGGAACTGCCGGAGGAACGGCGCGTCCCTCCACCGGACGAGGAAGAGGCACACCAGGCCACCGAGGAAGCCCAACAGGTCGGCCACGCTGAGGTTGGTGCTCGCCCCGCCGACCCGTTGCACGAGGAGCGCGCCGGGAAGCACGATGACCGCCAGCAGCACCGGATCGGCGACGAACACTCCCAGCACGAGCACCAGGGCGGCAAGGGCCAGTCCGAGAAGCAGGTTCCCGACGACGGCGGCGCCGACGGCGGCGGCCACGACCACGACAGCCGACCACCCTGCCGCGTTCGCTCCGATCCGGGTCCAGTCACCGGCCGCACGCCACCGGCCGCCGACCCGATCGGAATCGTTCGTGGGAAACCCGCTCATGCTCTGGTCGCGCTCTGGCTCATCGGGCCTCGGATGGGTCGGTGTAGGCAGCCCAGGAAGCGTAGCTTCCACCTCTCGCTCGATCACGCCCATGGGGATCGGGCCTCAAGATCTGCCGGTACGGTGACGACGGTATCTAGGATCTCGGCCCTCACGAACGAACCGGAGCGGCAGACGGGTGACCGACGATCACCCACGAAGGATCGAGGAACGGAAATGGCAGCACAGAGCCCAGGGGACAGCAGCACGATGACGGCGGCACCGGCGTCCGCCGGCACGTCGCTGGTCGTGTGCTCCCTCGAGCCCTGGGGCACCGTCCGCAGGCGGATTCGCATCCTCGTCGACGAGTTCGTGGGCCTCGACCCGAGCCTGCGGGTGCTCTTCGTCGCCCCCGCAGTCGACATCCCCCACGAGTTGAAGCGGGGAGGGCTCAAGGAACTCCGGGGACCGCTGCTCGAACAGGTGCATCCCCGCATCCACGTGCTCCGGCCTCGGAAGTGGCTACCCCGGTTCATCGGCCCGTTCGCAGACCGCTCGCTCGGCCGGCAGGTCCTCCATGCGGTCGCTCAGCTCGGTCTCGACCGGCCCGTGCTGTGGGTGAATGACGCCTCCTACGCACAGTTCAGCCTCCGGACCGGATGGCCGACCCTGTACGACATCACCGACGACTGGCTGCTCGCTCCTCTTGCACCGCGCCAACGGGACCGGCTCATGACCGACGAGGCGCTCCTGTTGACGCACAGCCGCGCAGTGGTGGTCTGCTCCCCGGACCTGGCCCGGACACGTGGTCGGGACCGGAAGGTCGAGTTGATCCCCAACGGCGTGGACGTCGAACTCTTCCGGACCCCCCAGCCCCGGCCCTCATCGCTCCCACCGGCACCGGTGGCCGTGTATATCGGGACCGTCCACGAATGGCGTATCGACGTACCGCTCGTCCTCGAACTGGCGGAGGCCAGGCCCGAGCTCCAGGTCGCCCTCGTCGGACCGAACTTCCTCCCTGCCGTGGTGACCGCACAGTTGGAGCAGGTCCCCAACATCCATCTCCTGGGCTCCCAACCCTACGACCGGGTTCCGGGATTCCTCCAGCATGCCGACGTGGTGATCATCCCCCACCTGGTGAACCCGTTCACCGAGAGCCTCGATCCGATCAAGGCCTACGAGTGCCTCGCCGCCGCCCGCCCCACCGTCGCCACGCCAGTGGCCGGATTCCGCCACCTCGGCCCACCCGTCGTCGTCGCCGACCGCTCCCACTTCGTCGAGGCGACCGCGGCGGCCCTGGCGGGTGCCGGGCCGGAGGGCCTCCCCGGCACACCCGGCGAGGCCGAGATCCCCTCGTGGCGTCAGCGGGCCGAGACGATGGCCTCGGTCGTGGCCCAGGTGCGCCTCCACGGGGCACAACGATGACCTCCTGCCGCCTCTCCCTCGGCTCCGCCCCCGGCGGTCCGGTGCCACCAGGGCACGTGGGCACGCCCTTGCCGCTCGGTGCGTTGGCGAAGTCGTATCCTCACTGTGAGGCACGACCGATGAAAGAGAGCATCCGCTGACGTTCCAACAACTCCTCTCCGTGCTCTGGCGCAGACGACTGACCATCCTGGTCTGTGTGGTCGTCGCCGGTGCCGCCGCCTTCGCCTACTCGAAGATCGAGACCCCGAAGTACCAGTCCACTGCGCTCATCCAGATCAGTGGCGTGAGCCAGACCGGGCAGACGTCGGCCCCCGTCACCCTGCCCGACCCGGTGCAGGAGCTGGGGAGCACTGCGGTGCAACTCGGGGCGGCGAAGATCCTCGGCAACCCGAATACGGAAGGCGTCGCCTCCGAGGTGACCGGCACCGTGGACCCGACCACCGGGGCGTTGAGCATCACCGCCACGGCTTCGAGCCCCGAACAGGCCCGAGCAGTGGCCACGGCCTACTCGCAGGCCTTCGTCGATCAGATCCAGGCGTTTGTCCAGGTACAGATCACCAAGATCAGCAGCCTCCTGGCCGGCCTGACCGCCAAGATCGCCGCGCTGCAACAGCAGCAGGGCACCGGCACCAGCGCCAACCCGCTGATCACCACCCAGATCGCAGCATTGACCCAGACCTACAGCACACTGCAGTCCGAGCAGTACAACATGCAGGCCGGTGAGCCCTATGCGTCCATCCAGGTGGCCGCGGACACCCCGGGGTCACCGACCGGTTTGAGCAAGGGAAAGTTGATCGCCATCGGATTGATCGCCGGGCTGTTGGTCGGCATCGGGATCGCACTGCTGAGGGACCACTTCGACACGCGGGTCCGACGGAACTCCGAGTTCGAGGACGGCTCGGAAGCCCCCATCCTCGCCGAGCTCCCACTGGATCCCGACGTGCGCTCCGGCAAGGTCACCATCGCCATGGTCCAGGCGCCCCAGTCGCAGATGGCAGAGGCGGTCCGCGAGTTGCGGACCAGTGTGCGGGTGATCCTCGACGACGCCCCGTGTCCGTTCGTCCTCGTCACCAGCCCCGAGGCCGGTGACGGCAAGACCTTCGTCACCGCCAACCTCGCCGCGGCATGGGCGATGAGCGGCAGCAAGGTCATCGTCGTCTCCGCGGACTTCCGGCGGCCGAGGCTCGAGGAGATCTTCGGGCTCCAGGCCACCGGGCTGCCGGGCCTCGCCGATCTCATCAAGGCGACCTGGAAGGCTCCCGAGCCCGACACCCGACCGACCGCGCCCCGGGAGGTGCGTGGCTATGCAGCCAGGGCGGGTAGCCGGCGCACGGCCGGGGGGGCAGGTCCGGCACCTTCCCGCGCCACGCGGGACGCCATCCCGTCCCCGGACGAACCCTCGGTGTCCTCGCTGTTGGTCGAGACGGGGATCTGGGGACTCCAGCTGCTGCCGGCCGGGAGCGCTCTCGACAGTCCCAGCGAGCTGTTGGGGAGCCCCGGGATGAAGCCTGTCATCGACCAGCTCCCCCTGTTGGCCGATGTCGTGCTGTTCGACACTCCCCCCGTGCTCGCCGTGCCCGACACCGCCATCCTCGGGAACCTGGCCTCGGGAGCCATCGTGGTCGCCTCCGAGGGGCGTACCGATCGCGGTGATCTGGAGCGGACGATCCATCGGCTGGAGACGACCAACTGTCGGGTGCTGGGCCTCGCCCTCAACCGTGTCCGTCGGTCCTCGTCGGACACCTACCAGTCCTACACCTACAAGCAATGATGCCGCCGGCAGCGGGTCGACGCTGTCGGCCGTTTGCCGAACCGCAACCGGTGCTCCCGGTGCGCCCCGCCTTCGGAGGGCATCCGCGCCCGGACCTGCAGCGCGTGCCCAGCTTCGACGGAGTCGCCTGATGCCCCAGGCGGTCGAGGTCCTGGTGGTGGCCTACGGCGCGTCCGATCTGTTGGACCGGTGCCTGGAGGCGCTCGGCGGGGCGCTGCCCGTGACGGTGGTGGACAACTCCTCGGAGGGGGCGGTGAGCGCAGTCACCGCCCGCCACGGGGCGACCTACGTCGATGCCGGAAGCAACCTGGGCTTCGCCGGAGGGGTCAACCTCGGTCTCCGGCGACGCGGCCAGACCCGGTCCGATGTCCTGTTGGTGAACCCCGACGCCACCATCGCTGCCGAGGGTGTGACGGAGCTGCACACGTTGCTGCACACCCGGCCCGATCTGGCTGCCGTGGCACCGTCACAGGTCGACCCGTCGGATGGCAACCAGGCCCGGGTGGCCTGGCCGTTCCCCACTCCGTGGGGAGCCTGGATCGAGGCCATCGGGCTGGGCGGCCTGCGCCGACGACACGGCTTCCTGATCGGTTCGGTGCTGCTGCTCCGCTCCGAGGCGCTCGACGAGGTGGGACCGTTCGACGAACGGTTCTTCCTCTACGCGGAGGAGACGGACTGGCAGAAGCGCGCCAGCGACCTCGGGTGGAGGGTCGCACTCTGTCCGAGCGTGACCGCCACCCATGTGGGAGCGGGGACCGGCGGGGACACCACCGAGCGCGAAGCCCACTTCCACGCGTCCCTCGAACGGTACATGCGCAAGCACTACGGGACCACGGGTTGGTGGCTCTTCCGCACGGGCGTCCTGGCCGGGGCCCTCCTGCGTGCACTGCTCGTCCCCGGTGAGCGCGGCCGGCGCGCCGCCGCCCGGTTCCGCCTGTACCGGGTCGGACCCTGCAGGGCAGAGGAGCGGAGCCGGGCCGCAGGTCGACCCTGAGCCCTTCACCGGCCCACCCGAACGGCGTCCGGCGCGGGAAGGGCATCAGGAGAACACGATCGACTCCACCTGCTGCATCACCCGGTCCCGTCGATAGCGGTCCACCGACGAGGCCGCCCGTCGACCCCAGGTCTCCAGATCCGCGCCTGCCGCCTCGTCGATGAGCCGGGCGAGTTCCTCGACATCGTAGGGATCCTCCAGGATGAGCCCGGTCCGACCGGGCAGGACCGCCTCGGACGCCCCCGCAACCCTGCTCGTGATGACCGGCACGCCACTGGCCAGAGCCTCGATGATCACCAGTCCGAAGGGCTCGTACTGGGTGGGCAGGACCATCAAGTCGGCGGCGGCGAACTGCCACGCGACATCACGGGACGGGCCGTGGTAATGCACACGATCCTCCAGGCCCAGGTGGCGTATGGACCTTCGGTAGGGACCGAGTTGCGCCTTGCCCACCACATGCAACGTCAGATGCCGGTGGCCGGTGAGAGCGAGCGCCTCCACGAGCTGGCCGAAGCCCTTGCGATGCAGTTCGTTGGCCACGAAGAGTATCGCCAACTCGTCCTCCCCGATCCGGAGGGAGCGGCGTGCCGCGGTGCGATCGCGTCTGCGTCCCTCCGGATTGAAGCGCTCCGGATCGAAGGGGTTGGGGACCACCGTGGTCAGGGCGCGGTCCACCCCGTAGAGGCGATGGAGGTCCTCGACCTCCCGGCGGGACGTGCACAGAACGTGCCGAGGATGCGAGTGGCGAAAGTACTGCGACTCCATGGCCAGCAAGGCTCGGTGCCGCGGCATGGCGAAGCGCAAGCGGGCCGGCAGCTCGAACCTTCCCATCGGGACGGATCGCGCCGCCTCGAGCCACGCCCGGTGGACACTCGGCACCCACAGCACGTCCCCAGGCGGCACCACCGATCCCATCGTCACGACGACCTCGGGCGCCAGCCGTTCCAGGACCGCTCGCGTGCGGGCCCGTCGGACGTACATCCCCATCACGCCAGGGTCGGGAGACCCCGGCACGGGCACCAGCCGCACGCCCGGTGGTGTCCCCTCGGGCGCCACCGTTCCGACGAAGGCGGTCTCATGCCGCGGGGCCAGGTAGTCGAGCAGATCCCAGCAGACGCGTTCGATTCCACCGCTCCGATGAAGCTGCGGAAACACGACGGCCACTTCTGGAGCACTCACGGTCTTCCTCGCTGTGGCTTCAGTCGGCAGTTCCGCTCACCGGGGACCACCCGACCTGTCGGGCATGATAGGCGAGGCCCGCCGCAGCTCTGTGGCACGATGCCCCGATGTCCGGAGTGCGTGCCCATGGGGTGTCCGCCACTGGCCGTCCGTCATCCAGCCGAGAGGAACCGTGTGGCATCCACCGATGACGAGCCGGGCGCCGAGGCCGAAGCGACGGACCTTGCGCGCCTCTCGGTGATCCAGGCCGTGCGCAGCGACGGGTTCGCCGGCGTGGAGCGCTACATCTGCGAGACGGCCAACGGGCTCGCCGGGCGCGGTCACCGGGTCGTGGTCGTCGGTGGGGACCCGACACGCATGCGTCACGAGCTGTGCGACGAGGTCCTGCATCATCCGGCATCGTCGATCAGCCAGGTGACCCGAGCCCTTCTGGGACACCGCGGGGCCGACGTCATCCATGCCCACATGACCGCGGCGGAAGGTGCTGCCTGGCTCGCCCGTCCACTACAGCGCGCTCCCGTCGTGGCGACCCGGCACTTCCCCGGAGGGCGTGGCACCGGTGCCCCCGCCCGGCTCCTCGCCCGAATGACCTCCCGGGCGATCTGCCGGGACATCGCCATCAGCCAGTTCGTCGCCGACGGCATCGACGGGCCCTCCGTGCTGATCCCCAACAGTGTGCCCGATCAGGCACAGGCAACTCTCGAGTCGCCCACCGTGGTGATGCTCCAACGGCTCACCACCGAGAAGGACCCCGCGGTCGGGATCCGGGCCTGGGCGTCGAGCAGTCTCGGCTCCCGGGGGTGGCGGCTGGTGGTTGCCGGTGTCGGCGATCTGCGACCCTCCCTGATCGATCTCGTCCACGACCTCGGCGTCGGCAGCAGCGTCGAGTTCGCCGGTCTCGTCTCTGACACCGATCGGCTGCTCGACGGCTCGTCCATGCTGCTGGCACCCGCTCCGGCAGAGCCATTCGGACTCTCCGTCGTCGAGGCAATGTCCCATGGGGTGCCGGTCATCGCGGCCGGCGGCGGGGCGCACGTCGAAACGGTCGGAGAAGACGGCATACTCTTCGATCCCGGCGACGCCGAGGCTGCGGCGAACGCCCTGGCGGCACTCGCCGGGGACAGGGCACGCCGCCTCCGGATCGGGGGGCGCCTTCGTGACCGCCAGCGGCGGCTGTTCGCCCTCCCCCACCACCTCGATCGGCTCGAGCTCCTCTACCGCGAAGTCATCCGCGAGTCTGCGCGGCGGACTCGGTGATCCCCTGCCGGTGCCGGTGGGGCCGCGGGGGCGGCAGGCACCGGACCGACCCTGCGGCCCACGATGTGGCTCGAACCGGTGCAGCCCGTCAGTCGTCCTCCCTGTTCGACCCCCGGGTCGCGGCCTCGTAGAGGCCCATCTGCGTGTCGGCGACACTCTCCCACGAGTAGCCCGGAGCGGCTGCGAGCCCCGATGCCCGGAGGCGCTCCCACAGCCCGGGTTCGTCGAGGAAACGGACCAGCGCGTCCCGCAGTGCGCGCGGATCGTCGGGAGGCACCAGCAGTCCGCCCTCCCCGACCACGTCGGGGAGGGCGCCGCTGGCACTGGCCACCACGGGCACACCGGATGCCTGTGCCTCGACCACGACCCTTCCGAACTGTTCGACCCATCCCGGGAGCGGCACCGACGGGACGGCGAGCACATCGACACCGGGATAGATGGCGGGGATGTCCCCTTCCTGCACATGACCGTGAAAGGTGACCCGATCCTCTATCCCGAGCCGGCCGACCAATGCCGCCAGGCCGTCGGCCTCGGGTCCGGCGCCGTAGATCTCGGCGCGCAGTCGCCCGTCGAGTGCCACCGCTTCGAGCAGCACGTCGACCCCCTTGTGGCGGATCAGGCGTCCGACGAACCCGACGGTCAGGGACGTCGACGGCGCCGCGCGATCGATCGGGTGGAACCGCTCGACGTCCACGCCCAGCGGAAGCAGGACCAGCTCTCCGTGCAACCCCTTCCTGGTGAGGATCCGGCCGGCTTCGACGTTGCAGGTGTAGGCGCCGGCGGCACGGCGGAGCGACCACCTCTCGAACCAGCGGAACGGGGGCGGGTAGCGCTTCTCGAGGTTCTGCGCCGACGCGACGACGAAGGGCGCTCCGCGTGCTCGAAGCCGGCGCAGCACGAGCACCTCGGCGACCGCCAGCCCGAACGGCTCCTCATGCACGTCGATCAGGTCCCACCGGGCCGACCCCAGGATCTGCCAGAGCGTCCTGGGATCGTAGAGGAACAGGTTCGGATGGCGGCCCGCCGTACGCACCGGGAGGACGAACTCGTCACCGGCCGCCACGAAGTCGACCATCGAGCCGCCTTCCTCCCAACGGGCAGCGGTCACCAGCGTGAGGTCGACTCCCCTGTGTCGGAGCTGCCGTTCACGCTCGCGCCACGCAGTCACCACTCCGCTGTGCGAGATCCGGAGCACCTTCATCGGTCGCTGCAGTGACGGGGAAGGAACGTGCTCGGGGGAAGTCGCCACCCGGCGCATCGTACTTCCACCGGCGGGTACACCCCTCGTCAGCCCAGCGTAGCGGACCATTACCACTGAAAGTGATGGGACGTAGGTCATTTTGAGTGACGTTTGTCTCAAGATGCAGCGGGGTCCGTCGATGGGAAGGTGTGGAGTGGGCAGGCAGGAGCAGTCAACTGGTGCGCCCTCGAAAAGGCGTCGTCATCGGCATTGCAATCGGATTGATGGTCACAGTGCCGATTGCCGGGGGTCTCACCGACACGGCGCAGGCCACCACCCCTTCCCCCCAGATCGCCGGGAGTGTGGCCGCCCCGACCGCCGCGGACGTCAGCCCGATCTGTGATGCTCCGGATGCCTCGACCACCCTCGGCCCGGCGCCAAGCCTGCCGTCCAACCCGACCAGCACAGTCGTCACCCCGGCGGGCGGCGTCTACGACTTCACCGTCACATCGAGCGGGATCTACGTCTACACCGGCTCCATGCTCGACACCTACACCCTCTCGGGAAGCCCGAACGGATCGTTCGCCGTGCCGGCGCAGTTCGGCTCGGGCGACGAGGTCTCCCAACCGGTGGTCGACTCGTCCGGCAACATCTTCCTGTCCAGCTACTACGGCAAGCTGGTGGACAAGTTCTCACCGTCGGGCACCCTGCTCTGGTCGGTCGACCCCCAGTCGGGCAATCCTACCGGTCTGTTCGGAGTGGGCTCGGGGTCGGCGTTCCAGTTGGTTGTCAGCGTGGTCCAGAACACGACGAGCAGCACCCTGCTCAATCCGTCCACCGGAGCGGTCAGCGGCTCCTACGCGCTGGTCGACGACTTCGACCACGTCACCCAGGAGTCGAACGGGAACCTCCTCTTTACGGGCAACGGCCACGTGGAAACCTTGGATCCCACCGGTTCCACGGTCCTCTCCTCCTTCGGCTCCGCCAACACCGAGGGGAAGAACCTCCACACCGGGTCGGGGACCCAGTTCTACTACCCGGCGCAAGCCGTGCAGGGACCCGATGGGACGATCTACACGGCCGACCCGCTCCACACCATCGAGAGCACGAGCCCCCAGGGCTACCTCCAGGGCACCACTGAACTCGGCGGAAACCTGAACATCGGCGGCAGCAACTTCTATCTGGTCGGCGCCACCGTCTACTACCAGGGGGGCCCGCCCTTCAACGGCGGATCGGACAACATCTCTTCCGTCCCGCTCGCCACCCTCCAGGCCTATCTCGGCGCAATCCACGTGCCGACCGACAGCCTCGGGTGGGGTGCCGGCCTGTCGACGGCGGCGTCGGGCAACTACTTCGCCCCCGGGACCATCCCGAAGGTGAGCGCCAACTTCGATCCGTGGTGGGCGGCGCATGCCTCCCACCTGCAGCTGTCCTACTGGGTGGAGAACAGCTCCTCGCTGAACTCCGAGACGGTGCCTGCACCGACCACCCTCGCACTTCCCACCACGGCCGCTGTCCTGGCCAGCATCCCCCTGACCATCCCGGCGACCGACCAACAGCCCGGTCCCTACCAGGTGCAGGCGTCCCTCTTCGACACGAGCACCTCGCCACCGACCCGGCTCGGGACCACCTGCACGCCCTACACTGTGGGTACCACCGGAGACGCTTTGAACCTGGCCGGCCTCCCGTCCGGCATCGGCGCCGGAGGACCGTCCGACCCCAGGGGCGTAGCCCTCAACTCCGAGCTCGGCCTCGACGGGTACCGGGGGGCGTCGGTCAACTGGGGAACCTTCCTCCCCAACTGCTCGCCGTCGGCGCCGACGGCGGCCACCTGTGGGACGGCGGCCATGACCTTCGCCAATGCCCCGACCGACTACTTCACGGCGGCGGCCCTCGCCGTGGCCGACCACGTCGCCTACTGGGTCCAGGTGAGCGGCGGTGACCCTGTGTCGTCGGCCCTGGTCAGCAAGGGCTGGTGGGAGGGAGACATCGCCGCACTCGTCGACTACTACGCCCATCCACCGGCCGGCTGCGGTGCGTGTGCACCGGTCACGATGTGGGAGCCGTGGAACGAGTCGAACAACACCGGGTGGTCCAACGCCAGGCTGTACGTCACCCAGGTGCTCGAGCCCTTCTATGCGGCCGTGAAGTCGGTCGAGCCGGGCTCGACCTCGACGGTCATCGGCGGATCGACGCTCGACGTGGCGGTCAACTGGTGGCAGCAGCTGATCAGCGCCGGGGGCCTCTCCTGGCTCGACGTGGCCGCGATCCACCCGTACACCGGCAACAACGAATCGTTCGAAGAGTACGGCAATATCCCCAAGATCCAGCAACTGGAGGGGATGCTGGACGGCAAGCCGCTGTGGTGCACAGAAGTGGGGTGGTGGAGCGACGGCGACTACAACTTCCTCAACCAGGCCAACATGGTGGCCAGGGCCATGATCTGGCAGAAGGCACTCGACATCCCCGTGTGGAACTACTACTACGACGAGGGCAACTGGGGCAACGACGGGGTGTCGTTCTCGCTGATCCAGGCCAGCAACGTCGACGACTACGTGAAGCCAGGGGCACTGGCCGCCATGTCCACCTCCTCCGAGATCGACGGTCGCCCCTATCTGGCGATGCCGTCGACCGGGATCCCCCAGACCTATGAGGCCACCTTCGGCCCGGCCGGAGCAGGTGCCGACCAGCTTGCCGCCGTGTGGTCCGACGGCCTGTCCGTGACCGGCGCAGTCACGCTGACCGCCCCAGGCGGCGGCTCGATCCCGGTGACGGTGACCGACGAGTACGGCAATGCCACGGCCACCTCGGCCACCTCGGGCACCGCATACAGCCTTCCCATCTCCGACCAGGTCTCCTACATCACCTACCCGGTGGGCGACGCGCTGACCGTCGGCCCCACCCAGGCCTACGGGAGTGATCTGGCGGCGTCATCTCGCGACGCCACGGCCACTGCCACCTCTGGCAACGCCTCGGGCGCCATCGCCGGGACCACCACCGGAAGCGGCTGGAGCTCGGCGTCTGGCGACACCACCCCGAGTCTGACCGTCACCCTGTCCGGCCCGTCCACCATCAACCGGGTCGTCGTCGACACCCAGTCGGTGGGGAGCACCGCCACCAGCGTGCGGGACTACACCGTCTCGGTCGACCAACCCTCGGTCGGATGGACCACCGTGGCCACAGTCGACGGCCAGTACCGGAGCCACGAGATGCAGCTGGCCTTCGACCCGGTCGTGGCCAGCGCGGTCAAGATCTCCGTCACCGAAGTCAACTTCGGTGGGTACTACGGAGGGGGCATCCCACCGTGGTGGACGCCGGGCCAGGTCGGTACAGCATTCATCCACGCACTCCAGGTATACGGAGGGTCCGCCGCGGCCGACCAGGTCAACGGGTCCGACCTGACGCCCCTTGCCGCGGGCGAGTCGGGATCGCCGCCGACCACCACAACGACCACAACGACCACGGTGCCGCCGACCACGACGGTGCCGCCGACCACGACCACGACGGTGCCACCGGGCACGACCGGAAGCCCGCCCAAGCGGCCTCAGAACTCCGAGGGCTACGTGTTGGCCACCAGTGACGGCAGCATCTACACCTACGGGAGTGTCGCCTCCTACGGCTCAACCGGTGCGCTCGACCTCAACAAACCCATCGTGGGCATGGCCGCCACTCCTGATGGTCGGGGCTACTGGCTGGTCGCTTCCGACGGCGGCATCTTCACCTTCGGCGATGCGAACTTCGAAGGATCGACCGGCGGGCTGCCCCTCAACAAGCCGATCGTGAGCATGGCCACGAGCCCCAGCGGCAACGGCTACTGGCTGGTGGCCTCCGACGGTGGGATCTTCGCCTTCGGTAACGCCGCCTTCTACGGCTCGACCGGGGCGCTCACCCTCAACAAGCCAATCGTGGGCATGGCCGCCACTCCTGACGGCCAGGGCTACTGGCTGGTGGCCTCCGACGGCGGGATCTTCGCCTTCGGTGACGCCGCCTTCTACGGCTCGACCGGGGCGCTCACCCTCAACAAGCCAATCGTGGCCCTGGCCGCCACTCCTGACGGTCAGGGCTACTGGCTGGTGGCATCCGATGGCGGGATCTTCGCCTTCGGTGACGCCTCCTTCTACGGCTCGACCGGCGCCATGACCCTCAACCAGCCCATCGTCGGGATGCGCGGGACCCGTGACGGCAACGGCTACTGGCTGGTCGCCCGGGACGGCGGGATCTTCACCTTCGGGGACGCCTCCTTCTACGGTTCCGCCGGCGGGCTCGATCTGAAGCAACCGGTCATCGCCATCAACTGACCGCCGCTCCGGTCGGTACCCGGAACCCGAGGACTACTCGCCGACCGCCTGCGGCCGGAGGTCCGAAAGCGGATCACCCGGGCCGATGCTCACCAGGTGATGTTCTTGGTTGCAGTGTCGGCAAAGGTCTCACCCGCGAAAGTCCACTGCTCTGCAGGGATGCGGGCGGAGGGCACCACGGTCATCGACCCATGGGCCCCTGGTAGTCGGAAGCGGACCTCCACCGTCGCCGAGGCACCCTGGGGGATGGAGATCGGGGCCGCCACCAGCCAGGTCGGGCCTTCGCCGCTCCTGGCACTCAACGGGCCGGCTCCGGTCATGGTGATGTCGGTGGCACCGGCGGGCAGGTTGGCCGCCACCAACCCCGAGTACCCGCCGTACTCGACGGGAACCCCGGGATACGGACCGGCGATGAATTGCGATTCACCGTCCGGCGTGGTGTTGGCCAGATGGGTGGTCAACGTGACCGCCGTACCGGACCCGGCGGGCTCGGTGCTGACCGCCACCCGCACCGGCAGGTACTGGTCCAGTTTGTTCCCACCCCTGTTGATCACCGCCACATCCACCGAGTGCGGGGTGAGGCTACCGCTCACGCCGCTGGCCACCCATGCCGCCTGGTCGACCGAATTGCTCGACCAGAGCATCAGATGACGGCCGGCGACGGCGCTCGCCACGGCGTTCCCGAGCGACCGCAGGTCGGCGGACTGGCCCTGCAGTTGGCGCAGGACGGCACTGGCCAGGGCCCCGAGAGCGTCCTGCCTCCCGGCCCCCGCCGAGTTGTCGGTCAGGCCCGCGTACTGATCGTGGAGCAGGTACCGCTCGACGTTGTCCGCGCTGACCGTCTGGCCCCCGGCCTCGACCGGACCGGTCGCCTCGAGCAGTTGCTGCACCCCCGCCACGTCGAGCGCCAGTACCCCGTTGACCTGCTGGCCGGTCGAGGCGGTCCACATGCGCGCTGCCAGCGGTGCGTTCACGTCGAACTGCGGCGTGAGCCCGAGATTTCGCCAGTCGACGCCCGGCTCCAGCCAGCCCCAGTTGCGCTCGAGGTCCCCCGTTACGGTGACCGCTCCCGCCGGGAGCGTCATATCCCCCGAAGGAGCCAGGTCCCCCAGGTGCACCGACCCGTCCCCGGTGGTGGCCACGCCGACCTCCAGAAAGGCACCGGATCCGGCCCGCATCTCCGCATTGTTCGCGGCCATCACCAGGTAGGTCTGGGGGCCCTGAAGGATGGTCGCCGTCACGGCGGAGACACCGGCCGCTGTGGCCAGCCGCCTACGGGCGGTGTCCAGCTGGGAGACGAACTCGGTGTGCTTGGCGGCCAGGGGGCCGACCAGCGCCTGCGAGGGGCCAGTGTCGATTCGGGCCAGTTGGGCCTGCGCGGAAAACGACAGGGCCGAAAGCCGGCGGAGCGATGCCACCCGGTCGGGTCCGGCACCGTGCGGTTCGTCGAGGACGCCGTGGACCTCGGTGAGGAAGGACGCGCCCACCGCTGACACCGTGCCCGCCGCGATGCTCAGCGCCCGCACCGACCGGAACTGCCGACCGACCACGGGCACCACCGTCACCGGCGCGAACAGCGGTGAGGAGAGGTCGGACTGGGCCGCCGCGAACTCCGCGCGGGCCACCTCGAGCCTGTGCAACGAGCCCGAGGACGTCAACTCGCCCGGGGTGAGGTCGGACTTGACCAGCTCGAGTGCGGCGAGACCCTGCTTGTCGTGGCGATAGGCCGAGAAGGTCTTCGCCGCCAGCACGCCACCCCAGACGGCCACCACGACGATCACTCCGGTGGCGATCAGCCATCTGCGTCGCCGTCGACCCCTGCTATCGCTCACGGCTGCCATTCGATGCTCATGGCACCGGCGAACGGACCTGCATTGCTGCAGGCGCCGCCGACGCAACGGATACGAGCCCCCGATGGTACCGGAGCGGGCTCCGGCAACGGCATCACCGAGCCTGGGCCCGAGCGCAGTCCCACGCCGCGGCCGGGTCCCGGGCTGCTGCACCGCTAGCATCGCCACGTGTCGTTCACGACCATCCGAATGGCGGTCGGGCGGGTGGTGCTGGTCTCCGGTGTTCTGATTCTGCTGTTCATCCCCTACCTGCTGTGGGGCACCGGCCTGCAGACGGCGCGGGCCCAGAGCCAATTGCGCGGAGAGTTCCGAGCCGCCCAACAGCAGGCGGGGGCGCTGCCCACGACGACCCCCACGACCGGCAACGGTACGGGCCGGGCCGCCCAGGTGGCACCCTTCACACCCGACCCGCCGACCGGCAGCGCGGTGGGCGTCATCACCATCCCGAAGATCGGTGTGTCGATGGTGGTGGTCGAAGGCACCGGCGAAGCCCAACTGCAGGCCGGCCCCGGGCACTACCCTGGCACACCGCTACCGGGTGAAGCGGGGAATGCCTCCATCGCCGGGCACCGCACGACCTACCAGCACCCCTTCTACAACCTCAACGACCTCGTTCCGGGCGATTCTGTCACGGTCACCACCCTGCAGGGAACCTTCCTCTACCACGTGACCGGGAGCATGGCCGTGAGCCCGAGCGACGTGGTCGTCGTCGGCCCGACGACGACCCCCCAGCTCACCTTGACGACGTGCAACCCGCGTTACAGCGCCAGCCAACGATTGGTGGTCCACGCCGCGCTGGTGACCAGCATCCTGGTGCACCCCAAGGCGGTACCGGTACCCGCCCCTCCCCGTCGTCGCTCCTCGTCACCGACGCCGGCCCGGAACTGGGTGGCCGCCATCCTCTGGGGCGTGGTGGTGGTCGCGCTGACCGCAGGGCTGTGGATCGCCGTCGGCCGGTCACGGCGGGCCGTGGTCATCGGGGTCGGGCTGGTCGCCTGGCTGGGCGTCGTCTTCTTCTTCTTCGGGGCGGTGGCCCCGCTGTTGCCTGCCAGCTTCTGACGCCGCCGAGGTTCGACCTGGGAGGCCGGGCGGTTGCCGGGCAGGAGCTCAGCGGATCGAGGCAGCGCCACATCTCAGCGCGCCTCATGCGTGCACTTCACAGCGTCAATGCCTCGACCCATGGAACATGGATCAGGTGAGGCGCAACACCACGGGGAGGAGGTCTGCTCAGGCGACCGAACGGCGACGGCGGAGCAGGAGCCCACCGGCCAGTACGGCGCCGACACCCACGACCGCCAACTCCTCCACGTCTGCCCCGGTGAAGGGGAGGCTCGACGAACCTCCCGGAGTTGTCGGGGTGGCCGCACTCGTCGTCGAGCTGTACGGCAGCCCACTCGACGGACTTATGCCAACGGACGTCGCGGCGACCGTGGGCGCGGCACAGCCGGTGTAACAACCAGTGCTGGCTGCACCGGCCATGCCGGGCACCATCAGGAATGACGCCACCGCTAGTCCAGCACCGATCACCAGTCGCTTCGCCCACATAACAATGCCCCTCTTTCCGTGGAAGTCTGCCTCCACCTACTCCGACCGGATCTTCGGCACCCTTGGGTCGCCACCTCCGGATACTTCCATTTTGCCTGGTAGAACTGCATCAGGCAACTGTCGAGCACCCTGCGTTGTTGCTCCACCACCTTGCGTGTTCAATCGACGGACACGGCCAGCCGACGATCGAGTTCAGCCCGGCACCAGCTGGCCGAACGTGCTGCACAGGCCGAACGCCTCGATGATCACGAAGGCAGCCACGATCACCAGGACGACGGGAACCTGCCAGCCCCTGCTGTGGCGTGTCATCGGCGAGGGCATGTACCAGGAGGGCAGGAGGCCCGGTTCCTGGGCCAGGTAGACCGCAACGGGCACGGCGTCGTCGTCGATGGGCGCACCCGGGTCTGCCGCCAGGGCCAGCTCAGTCAGCTCCGCATCGGTGAAGCCCTGTTCCAATGACTCACCACCATTGGGCCCCACGTCCCCGATCACGCCCTGGTCGTTCACCGGTGGCCTCCCTCCGTGCCGAGGACGCTGCAGTCCTCGGCCCACCCTATCGGCCTGGCGCACCGCCGCTACAGCAGATGGACCGCCAGTTCGAGCAGCACGATGGTGATCCCCACCGAAACCAGGCCGACGACGTAGAGCACCCTCTGGAACAGCGATCGGTCCGCACCCCCCACCGTCCCGATCCCCACCGCAGCCAGGGCGAGCACACCCACGCCCTCGGCCAGGGCGAAGGCTGTCCGCATCGACCACAGGTGGGCGCCGGCCAGGATGAAGATCACAGTGGCCGGAATGGCGGCGGACACGATGGACCACGAACCTGCCAACCCGTCACCCACCTCGGCCCACGTCAACCGGAGGTGCTGCCACGACCGCCTGACGACCAGACGGGACAACGTATGGGCGAACCAGATGGCCACCGCTCCGACGATCACCACCCCGGCGGTGGTGAGCTCGCCGGGGTTGGACTCGAAGGTGAGGCCGGCGATCGCCACCAGGGTGGCGATGGTCCCGTACACGTAGTCGGCCAGCCAGTGCACCGCCCCCTCGTGCACGGGCGCTTCCGGGCCGGGTGCCGACGGATCAGTCATCGCGCTGTGGGGTCGTCGCCGGCGTCATCGGGGCTCTCTCCGTGGGTGCGCCGAATCGCCCGCCTGCCACCGCCGGCCGATTCGTCGCGATCGGTGCCGGATCGACCGGCTCCCAATTCTCGCACCGATCGAGCGGTGCGCACGGCACCGGCTGCCCCCCGCCGGCCGGCCCCCGACCGTCAGCGTCGTGCGTGCAGCCGTTCCCCTCCGGCCGGCGCCAGCCGGGCCAGGGCGTTGTAGGTCACGACGGCAATGGCCAGGTGCATGGCCACCAGGACCAGGACGGCATTGGCCGGCTCCCCCTGCAGAAGAATCCAGAGATCGGGCAGGAGCAGCGCGGCGGTCACCGCAATGGCCATCCAGAAGAACAGCCGCCGCGGCCGCGACGAGATCCGGGTGACCACGGGCCAGGCAGCGCAGGCGATGATCACCCCGATGATGGTGAGTTTGGCGTAGTCGCCGAACCGGAAGTGCACGAACCCCTGGGTCGACGGGAAGACCTTCGTGCCGATCGCCACCAGTAGGGCGTCGGCCACCAGCGAGCCGACGATCGAGACGATGGTGGCAATGGCCAGCCGCCACCACGAGGGCTGACTGCCTCGTGGACGGAAATCGATGTGGAACCAGGCGAGGAGTGACCCGAGCCCGGTGTCCAACAGCCCCGCAGGACGCGGCTGCCGTGGCTGTTGTCGTACGGGTGACGTGCTCATCCCATCGAGGATACCCAGGTGATCCTGACGAACTGGTGAAAGAGCAGGCACGCCGCCGGGGTGCTGGTATTCCCCCAACAGAACAGCCAGGATGGTCGAGACGCCCGACAACACCCAGGGGGAACGTGACGATGACCAGCACCGCTCCCGCCACCCGGGTGGCGTCGTCTTCCCCGGCACGCCAAGGGTGGGTACTGGTCGGGCTCATCTCGGTGGCTTCGGTGGCGAACCTCAACCTGGCCGTGGCCAATGTGGCCCTGCCCGGCATCGGGGAGCACTTCCACGCCACGCAGACACAGCTCAACTTGGTGAGCGTCGGCTTCTCGCTCGGCCTGGCCGGCACCGTGCTCTACCTGGGCGCGTTGGGCGACCGCTACGGGCGGAAGATGATGCTGCTCCTGGGCATGGTGTTCACCATCCCCACGGCGCTCCTGGCCGCATGGGCCCCGTCGATCAGCTTCCTCATCGCTGCCCGACTCCTGGGCGGAGTGGCGGCCGGCATGGCTTATCCGACGACGCTCGCGCTGATCACCGCGTTGTGGGACGGCCCGGCCCGGACCCGGTCGATCGCCCTGTGGTCGGCGGTCGGGGGCGCCATGATCGCCTTCGCCTCGCTTCTGGCCGGATGGCTCCTGACCTTTGCCTGGTGGGGATCGGTCTTCCTGCTCACCGTCCCGCTCGCCGTGGGGGCCCTTGTGCTCGCCGTCGTCTTCGTGCCGAGCCACGTCAACGAGACCGACGGCAGGGTCGACCACCTCGGCGGGGCCCTGTCGATCATCGGGGTGGTGGCGCTGGTGCTCGCCATCAACTTCGCCCCCAGCGCGGGCGAGGCAGGGGTCGCCCTGGTCGGCGCGTTCATCGCCGTCGTGGCGCTGGCCGCATTCTTCTTCCGCCAGAAGAGGGCACCGGACCCGCTCTTCGACCTCCAGGTGGCCTCCCGACGGATCTTCTGGGTGGCGGCCGTGGCCGGCCTGATCGTGTTCGGCACCCTGATGGGGGCGATGTTCATCGGTGAGCAGTTCCTCCAGAACGTGCTCGGCTACTCCACGCTCCGGGCCGGTGCCTCCGTGGTCCCAGCCGCACTGTTCATGCTCCTGGCCGCCCCGCTCTCGGCCAAGCTCATCGAGAGAGTGGGCTCACGGGCGACGCTGCTCCTCGGCTACGCCTTCTTGTTCCTCTCCTTCCTCGTGATGCTGCTGCTCTGGACGGCCACCTCCGGCTACGCCCCGGTGGCACTCGCCTTCATCCTGATGGGCATCGGCGTCGGGCTCTCCGGCACTCCCGCATCGCACTCGCTCACCGGCTCGGTCCCCGTGCACCGGGCCGGCATGGCCTCGGGCACCGCGGACCTCCAGCGCGACCTGGGCGGGTCGATCATGCAGTCGATCCTCGGCGCCATCCTGACCGCCGGCTACGCAACCGCCGTGGCCTCACGGATCTCGGCCTCGGGGGCGAATCTCGACACCCAGGTGACCAATACCCTCGAGCGCTCCTACTCGAGCGCGGCGGCGCTGGCCCAGGCCAACCCGCAGTACGCGAAACAGATCGTCGCCGGTGCACGGGCGTCGTTCCTGTCCGGCGCCAACTGGGCCTACGCCGCCGGTGCCGTCTCGATCGTCCTCGGCGCAGTGGTCGTCGCCACGCTCTTCCCCTCGCACCGACACGAGGTCGAGCTCCTCGCTCGGTACCGCAGCGAGGACCAGCACGCGCCTACCTGAGGCGTCACGCCGTGTCCCGCGGCGTGCCTCTCGGGACCCAGGGGTCGGTGCCGCTAGCCGCCGTTGGCAGCTGCCGCGTATGCCCTGCACGGCTGCCCCCGAAGCGACGGGCAGGCCGGCTGGGGATCCGGCGGGGTGATGCCGGGCACGACCGAGAGGACGAGTGCCGACCGGGTGGCGCCCCCCAGCCCGATGGTGTCCTTGACCGTGCCGTGCGTCTGGTACGTGACGAACTGCCAGGTTGGCCGGTCCCCTCCCGGTGCGGTGACCGTGACGCGGATGCGCGACCCAGCCCGGAAGGCGTAGCCGAACGGGAGGATGGGGATCCGCACCTCGGTGAAGTGGCCCTCGGGAAGTGGCCGTGCCGTGGCCGTCGAGTAGGTGGGAACGGCCCGGGTGGCCGTCGAGGACTCGTCGTCCAGTGCCCGGTCGCTGGCCCGCAGCTCCCCCGTCTGCACGAAGAGCTCCTTGCCGTCCGGCCGGACTTCCGACACGGTGGCCTGGAGATCGGTGTCCGCGGCCGAGCTCTTCACCCAGAGGTCGAGGCTGCCCGGGCCCACCACCACCACATCGTGGGCCAGCGGCGGCGAGATGAAGCCCAGGCCGCCGGCACCGGTGACCGGTGCCCACTGATACGGCGGAAGCGCCGACCACGGGTTCCCCTGCGGCAGGTCGGTGGCGGGGCGGGAGGATGGGTCCGGCATGAACGACACCGTGGACACCGGCGCCGGCGACGTGAGCAAGGCGCCACCGGGACCGAGCATCCACGTCGAGGCTTTCGCCGGAGGTGGCGGCCACGACGTGAAGTCGGCGCTCCAGACCGGTTGCATCGCCCCCGGGCCGGCGCTACCCCCTCCGTTGTCGAAGAGCACCCGCACCCGCGGTTGTGTTTCGAAGGCAGCACGGGCGGCGGCCACGCTGGGCTCGTCGGTGAACTGGATGGCCGCAACCGGGCCGGTGGGTGCATTGGCCAGCTGTCGATAGAGCTGGGTGACCAGCGTCTGCAAGACCGGCGACGAGGTGGGGACCTGGTCGGCGACGAACAGGTCGAGGAACTCGATCCACCGGGAGATGGTGCCGGGCCCGAGTGAGTCGACGTGCGTGCCGTTGACCATGGTCACCCAGACGTCGGGATCACGGCTCAGGTCGCTCAAGATGGCGGGCCACTGCCCCCCGGTCTGCTCGTCCTGGAAGGCACCCGAGAGGAACACCGGCACATCGACGCGCTTGGCCCAGGTCGAGGGTGACCGCTGGTCGTAGAGGGACGGGACCCGGTGGCTGGCCTGTTGGAGCATGGCCTCGATGTTCTGGGCCTGGAGGTGGAGGGCCTGGTCGACGAGGCAGCGCTGGTCGCCTTGAGCGATCAGGGTCCGGGCATAGAGCTGGCCACCCTGCGGAGCCGGTCGGGCGTCGGCGACCCGTTGGGCGATCCATGTCCCGGCGAACCCGCTGTTGAACATGCCGCCGGGGAACCCGGTGGAGTAGAGGTCGTCGGTGAGGCTCATCGGCGCGATTGCGGCCAGCCCGGGCGGGCGGGTGCCGGCCACGAACATCTGTGAGATCCCCGAGAAGGAGATCCCGACCATGCCGACCTTGTGGTTCGCCACCCACGGCTGAGAGACCACGGTCTCAACGGCGTCGTAACCGTCGTAGGTGGTCGGCAGGCCGAAGAGATCGAACGCTCCTCCCGAGCAGCCGGTGCCCCGCATCTGCACACTGACGGTGGCGAAGCCCAGCAGGGGGGCGACGAGCGACCCGACCGCGGTCGCCGAGTCGGGGACCAACGGGTCCGAGGTGGACTCCCCATTGAGGTGGAGCACCGCGTCGATGAGGCTGTGGGGGGCGGCAATGGCGTAGCCGGACTCTTCGATCACCGTGGGGAACGGGCCGTCCGCCAACGTCTTGCCCGGCGGGAGCCGAACCGTGGCCGCCAGCTGTACCCCGTCCCGCATGGTGATGTAGTTGAGACCGACCGCCATGTGCTGGCTCGTGTAGAAGGTCGCCGACGGCGTGTCGGAGGTGGACAGCACTCGGAACGGCGACGTGGCCGCCACACGCGAGCTATCGATCGACCGGAAGGTGTACCCGGGACCAGGGGGCACGTTGCGGACGATGAGACTTCCCAGACGATCGGCCGTTCCCCCACCCGCCCGGTCGCCGGCGGCGTCGGCCAGCACCAGGCTCTGTCCCGGCGACGCATCGAGCACATAGGCCTGCCCGATGGACCCGTGGCCGGTGAACTTCGCCCGCGCGTTGGCGGCCGGCACCTGGGGGCCGCTCCCCGAGCCGGCCGCACTCGAGCAAGCGGCCACGAGCACGGCCATCACGGACAGTGCGACCAGCAGCGTCACCGACCGACGACCGTGCACAGGATTCCCCCCGGGATGGAGTTGGCGGGCGCCACCGCCCGGAGCGGCTCGAGGCCGCCCGGGGAAGGATGATACCCAGCACGCGAGTGCGCAGGAATCTCGGGCGGGGGCCGTCGTCGTCGAGGGCACCGTCAGCCGAGCTTGGCGGCGCGAGCCCGCCGAACGGCCTCCGAGCGTGACGACACACCGAGCTTGCGGTAGAGCGTCTTGAGATTCGACTTCACCGTGTTCACCGAGAGATACAGCTCGGCGGCGATTTCGGCGTACGACAGGTGGCTGGGCAGCAGTTGGAGGAGGGTCCGCTCACGCTCGGTGAACCGGACGCCGACTTCGCCGAACCGGACGGGTCGGAAGGCGGGGCTGAACGCGGCAGCGCTCTCGAGCACGCGCATGACCGAGGGGGTGGCCTCGTCCCCCAGTGATTCGAGATGGAGGAGCAGGGGTTGGCCCTGCTTGACTACGGACCAGACGAACCCGCCGGTGCGCTCGAGGACCTCCGACACTCCCCGGTAGCAGTCTGCACCGCTGCGGATCAGTTCGGCCTCCATGCTCTCAGCCGCAGGCCACTCCGCCGAATCGGCGAGGAGGCAAGTGGCCACCTGCCACTGGTGCTCCAGGGCGGCCAATCGTGCGCGCAGGATGGATCGGGGTGGCCCCGGCGGCAGCGTGTCGGAGAGCTTGGAGGCTTCGATCGTCCGACCTTCGGCCAGCAGCCAGTAGGCGTGCCGTGCCGTGAGAGCATCGATGAGAGGAGCACCCAGGCGTTGGTCGTTGAACCGGGCCCGTGCGCGGGCGGCCGCATCCGCGCCGGAGGCGGGTCCCTGGGTGGCCGCGGTGATCTCCACGCGTCGGAGCGCGACGTGGACCTGACCGGCCAGGGGCGCCAGCTGGCCGGCAATCTCTTCTGCATGCTCGAGAACGGATACTGCCTCTGCCAGCCGTGCAGTCTCGATGAGCACGTCGGTCAGGACCAGGAGCGCCTCGAAGGCATGCAGTCCGAGAGGAATGTGGAGTTGGTCGGCCGCGGTCAGGGCCTGACGAGCGAGCCGCTCGGCCTCGACCAGGTCCCCGGCCCACAGTCGGAGGAAGGCGGTCAAGGTCGGAATGGAGATCTGGCGGACGTGGACGACCTCGGGGCCCAGCTTCCGGGCCTCCTCCAGCCAGAAGGAGGCAGCCTGCGGATCGGGCTCGATCAGGACGTGGACGCGGGCAGCGGTCACTGCCGAGAAGCGATCGAGCAAGGCGTCGGGCCGGGTGTCTCCCCCCCGTGCGGCGCGGCTGGATTCGAGTGCGTCTAGTGCGGCCTGGGCCTCGCCGTGACCGACGAAACTCAGGGCGCGGTGGAGCTCCAGGCGTGCCCGGAGAGGCCCGCTGTCCTCGACGAGCGCGGACTCGGCCCGGTCGCACCACTGCTCGGCCATCTCCCAGTCGCCGGCCAGGCTCTGGACGAGCACGTAGTCGAGCATGCGGCGGGGGTCCTCGAGCACGAAGCCGTCAGGGAAGCTGGCAATGAGCTCGCGAGCGGTGGCCAGGCTTCCGACCCGGAGGGCGTGGCGGACCATGAGATCGAATGCGGCGACGACCTCGCCGGCTTCGAGCAGGTGGTGGATCTGCACGGGCACGGCACCGGCGGCGCCCGCAGCCTCGGCGGCGCGCCGATGGAGCTCGATCCGCCGACCAGGATCGCGGCGGTCGAGCACTTCGAGCAGGAGCTCGCGGAACAGGTGATGGAAACGGAATCGTCCGGCAGCTTCATCGACCGGGACGAGGAACAGGTTGGCGACCCGGAGGGAGCGCAACCTCAACCCGGCGTCAACCTCACCGGTGACCCGTCGGCACAGTTCGTTGTCGAACTCGTCGAGAACCGAGATCGACAGCAGAAACCCGCGGTCGTCGGCCCCGAGGGTGTCGAGCACCTCGGTGGCCAGGTAGTTGATGACGGTCCGCGACGGCTTCGGACTCCCCTCCGACCGGACCGCACCGGTCGCGGCCGGGGTGTGTCCGGCAAGGGCTTCGAAGACGAGGCCGACAGCCCAGCCCTCGCTGCGGGCCACCAGCTCGGCCACTTCGCCCGACGACACGTCTCGATCGCTGACGCCGGCGATGAGGCCGGCGGCCTCGACGGCGTCGAACCGGAGGATCTGCTCGTCCACGACAGTAGCCCGGCCCTGGCTCCGCCAGCGTTCGACAGGGAGAGGCGTCACCGTTCGGGTCGTGGCGATGACCCGAATACCCGGGGGCAGGCGCTCGAGGAAGAACCCGAGCTGCTCCCACAGGGCGCGGCTCCTCAGATGATGGAGATCGTCCAGGACGACGACCAGTCCCTCGTCGCCGTCGAGTGCGGCGAGCAGAGATGCCGCCAACCGGCCCCCTCCGAGAACGGGGCTCTGCTCGTTCGCATCGACCATGGCCCGAAGGACCCCGGGGCGCACCATGTCGATCGATGCGGCGAGGTGCGCCCAGAAGCTGAGCTCGGTCGAGTCGTAGGCGTCGATCGACAACCAGGCGACGTTCTCCGCCCCCTCGCCGGCCACTTCCTCCACCGTGGCGGTCGTCTTGCCATAGCCGGCGGGTGCCAGCACGATACAGACGGTGCCGGCTGCACCCGCGAGGGCGCCGGCAACACGTGGGCGCGGAGTGAAGCCGATCGGGAGCGGGGGCGCCACCAGCTTCGATGTGACGATCGGCAGGCCGAAGAGAAGGCCACGCTCCGGGAGACGTTCGGTTGCGAGGCGCTTCGGCCTCGTGCTGCCTGCGCTCACCGGGCAAGTCTCGTCTCGCTGTTCTCCGGAGGGCAAACCTGGGGTGGGATACACCCGAATCGGGTGTATCCGTGCGGCCAGGGACTGTGAATAGTGGTAGCGGTGGCAGTGGCGGTGGCGGGTCATGAGCACTTCGCGCACCGAATCGGAGGAGGAGACGATGGTCGGCGGCGGCGGTCTGCTTGTGTACGTCGGTACTTACTACAGCGAACAGGCCGCTCGTGATGACTTCGGTGTGATCAGGGGCCTCCAGGTCGCCGGGGCCAGCGTGACGTACTCGGCGGCAGTGATCACCCGGGGCGAGGATGGCCATTTCCATATGAAGATGGACGAAACGATCACGCAGCGAGGGGACCGGCCCGGCATCGCCATAAGTGTCGTCATCAGCCTGATCTTCCCTCCGACATCCGTCCACTCGGAGATCGGGGACAGCAGCGCCGGCGTGACCGTGCGTCTGGAGCCTGCCAGGCCGCGTTCGGACGTCAACGAGTTCCGCGAGTTGATCGACAACGGCCAGGCGGCCCTGCTGATCGTCAGCGAGTCCTTCCTCGAGCATGCCCTGGGGAATGCGGGGCTCCGTGCATTCCGGCATCTCGCCAAGCGGATCGACGTCCAACCCGAGGTCCTCGACGGGGAGGCCGAGGGAGTGGCAGCCAGGCCTGACTGAACCGGGGTCGGGGCGATCGGGAGCTCTCGGGCCGATGCGAAACGGTCCCCAGCCACCGACCGGTGCGCCGGCCCGGCGGTGCGCAGGGTCAGCACCTCTTGGCGTGGAGGGGGTGCTGGCCCTGCGGACCGGGAGCTCCACCTGGACCGGGACGGAACGGTTCATCCTTCGCTCCCTGCCTCCGGTACGGTGACGAGCAGGTGGCGGTCCGGGCCCATCCTCGATGCCCCTTCGGCAGTCGGCTGCACAGTCCGCCCGATCCGGACATGATCGAGGGGAGATGTCGTTGAGAGCCGTGATCGGGGACCTGCTCCCCCTCGCCATCGCAGTCACGATCTCGCCGGTGCCGATCATCGCAGAAATCCTGCTGTTGTTCACCAAGAAGCCGGTGACCAACGCGGCGAGCTACCTCATCGGGTTCACGGTAGGGGTCGCCGGCCTGCTGGGGCTACTCGTCGCCGTTGCAGGAACGGTCGACCTGTCGCCTGGTTCGGGACCGTCGAGGGGAGCCTCGATCCTCAGGCTGGTGCTGGGCGCGTTCCTACTGGTGGCTGCGAGGCGTCGGTTCCGTGATCGGCCGAAGCCCGGCGAGGACGCGGCCATGCCCAAGTGGACGGACGGCATCGCCGCCTTCGCTCCGGGGAAGTCCCTCGCCGTCGGCGTGGCCATCGGCGCACTGAATCCGAAGAACGTGGTCGTGGGCCTGGCGGGGGCGCTCTCGATCGCCTCGGCCGGCCTCTCCACGGGACAGCAGATCGGTGCCGTCGCCGTGTACGCCATCGTGGCCATCCTCGGGGTCGCCGCCCCGCTGGTGGTGACGCTCGCCATGAGGGACAAGGCCCAAGAGGTCCTCGACGGGTGGAGATCCTGGCTCGGCCAGAACAACGGGGTCGTACTGGCCGTGCTGTTCCTGATCTTCGGCGTGGTCCTGATCGGCAAGGGGATCGCCGGCCTCTAGGGGCAGCCCGGGCGGGGATCGCAGCGGGCTGTTCGCAGGGGGCACCAACGGCATGCGCCGCACTCAGACCGGTGGCCCTGGCCCGGTCGAACGCACAACCGACATCGTCACGGTCGTTCACCTCGACCTGGAGGTGGCGCCGTGCCGTCGGGTGTTCGATCCCACGGTTGCGCACCCGGTCAGCCGCCTCGGGCGACCATGTGGTTCCGGATGGTCCCGATCCCCTCGATCCAGCTCTCGAGGACGTCGCCGGCGGCGAGGAAACGCGACGGTTGGCGGGCGATGCCGACGCCGGCCGGCGTCCCGGTGAAGATGACGTCGCCGGGGAGCAGCGGCAGTACCGCGGAGAGCTCGGCGATCAACCGCGGGACCGAGAAGATGAGATCGCTCGTGCGCCCGTCCTGCACCACCTCGCCGTTGATCGAGCAGCCGAGTCCGAGGTCGTCAGGGTCGGCGAACTCGTCGGGGGTCACCAGCCAAGGCCCCATCGGTCCGTATCCGCGGTGCGACTTGCCGAGCGAGAACTGACCCGCCGCTGCGAATTGCAGGGTGCGATCGGAGATGTCCTGACCGACGGTCAGTCCTGCCACATGGGTCCAGGCATCATCCTCGGTCACCCGATCGGCCCGGGGCCCGATCACGGCGACCAGTTCGACCTCCCAGTCCACCGTGGCGCCGGAGAGCTCCACCGGATCGAAGGGGCCGGCCAGGCTGGACGGGAACTTGGTGAACGTTGCGGGCACCGAGGGTGCCGCGGCGCCGGTCTCCTGGGCGTGGGACGCATAGTTGAGGCCGATGGCGAAGACCTGGCGCGGGGACGGTACCGGCGAGGCCAGCTGCATCTCGTCGAACGGCGTGGCCGTCGCATCGGCCAACCCCGCGGCGAAGACGCGCACCGCCCCCCAGTCGTCGTAGAGGGGCTGGACATCCGGCCCGATGCGCCCGTCGGACGCCACCGCCAGGTCCACGCCGCCCGAGTCGGTCACCACCGTGGCCCGGCCGTTCAGGTTCGCCAACTTCATCTGACTCCTCCTGACTTTGCTCGCGGCTTCCCAGTAGACAGTATCGAGCGTGGTGCCGCCCCTGGCCCGCCCCCTCCCTCGAGACCTACTGGGGAGCAGGTGCGGAACCACCGACCGTGACCTCGCCGGGTACGGCAGTCAGTGCGCGCTACTCTCCGGCGTGGATCCAACCAGCGTCCCTCAGGTTGGCGCACCAGAGGAGATCGGCCTCATGAGCCGGACCGAGGCGCCCAGCGCGTACCTTCGTGGTGCTCGAAGGTCTCGAGAGCTTCGGTGGCACCTGGCTCATGCACCGGTATCCGGGCATCCGCTCCGACAGCGTCCTGTACACGTTCGGGTACGGGTTCAAGCCGTGGACGGGGGCGCCCATCGCCAGTGCCAACGAGATCCTCCGGTACATGGGCGAGGTCATCGACGAGAACGACCTCGACGCACACATACGCTACGACCACCGCATCTCTGCGGCCTCGTGGTCGAGCGACAACGACCAGTGGACCATCGAGGCCACCCACACCGGCACCGGCGACAAGCTGCGTTTCACCACCGGCTTCCTGTGGATGTGCCAGGGCTACTACCGGCAATCGAAGGGGTACACCCCGGGTCGGCAGGGGATGGGCCGCTTCACGGGACGCATCGTGCACCCCCAGACGTGGCCGGACGATCTCGACTACGCCGGTAGGACCGTCATCGTCATCGGTTCGGGGACTACGGCGGCCACGCTGGTGCCGGCCATCGCCGGCGAGTGCGCGCACGTCACGGTCCTGCAGCGGTCGCCGACGTACTTCTGGACGGGTCCGAACGCCAGCGAAGTGGCCAACATGCTGCGCGAGCTGGACATCCCCGACGAGTGGGTCCACGAGATCGTGCGACGCAAGAACCTCCAAGGAGGAGCTGATCAACGGTGTGCGCGCCCGACTCCCCACCGGCTACGACGTCGAGACCCACTTCCCCCCCGGTTACCGGCCGTGGCGGCAGCGGATCGCCTATGTCCCCGACGGCGACCTGTTCGCGGGGATCACCTCGGGGAAGGCCTCCATGGTGACCGACGAGATCGAGTCGTTCACCGAGAACGGCATTCTGCTGAAGGCGGGGGACGAGCTGACGGCCGACATCATCATCACGGCCACCGGCTTCGGTCTCAGCGTGCTCGGCGACATCGCCTTCACCATCGACGGCCGGCCGCTCGTGTTCTCCGACACGGTCACCTACCGGGTGATGATGTTCACCGGGGTACCGAACATGGCATGGGTCTTCGGCTATTTCCGGGCCAGTTGGACCCTGCGCGCCGACCTGGTATGCGACCTCGTGTGCCGGTTGTTGGACCACATGAAGGAGCTGGGCGCCACCCGGGTGACCCCCACGCTGCGCCCGGAGGACGCCGACATGCCCATCCTGTCGTGGATCGACCCGGAGAACTTCAACCCCGGTTACCCCATGCGGTCGATGGACCTGCTCCCCCAGCGCGGCGACAAGCCGGAATGGCAGCACAGCCAGGATTACTGGACCGAGAAGGAACTGCTTCCCAACGCAGACCTCGACGACGGCGGCATCGGCGGAGAAGAGTGGCGACCGTTCGTCGAGAACCACGCGTTCGGCCATTTGATCGCCGCAGGCGTCGGCCGGGCTGTGCCGGTGGTGGTGCCAACGCAGTTCGTTCTCGGCGGCGACCGGATACTGTTCCATCCGGCTGGGCCGGACCCCGTCTTCGATGCCCGCCGAGCAGCCCCGAGTCGTGCTGAGCATCGCTGGGGACTGGGCGTACATCCCATCCGCATGGAAGGCGACCGCCGACGAGGATCCGGCGCTCGGCGCACGACCACCCGCTGCGCAGCGGTTCGGATCGAGGGAGCGGCGACGGTGGATACCGACCCGAGCCCTGTCGCCGCTGCGCTGCGGACACAGCTCGCCGCTCTCCAGCCCGACGTTCCCATCGCCGATCCCGAGCTGGCTCACCCGACCAGGCTCCGGGGGATCCGGGCCATCACCATTCCGATGGGAGGTCGTCCACGTGGACCGAGGACCGCGCCGAATGGCGCAGCTGATCCGAGATCATTCCCCGGGTGTCTGTGTGGAGCCGTCCTTGCGGCGGCTCGTCTTCAGCATGCCGGCTGCGGCCCCGATCCCCAGTGCCGAGGAGAGCAGAGCCGACATCAGTCCGCCCCTCTTCGCTCCCCGAACGCCATCGACAGAGAATCGCCCGGGCCCAAGGGCGGAGATCGCGGCCGCAGTGGCACCGACCACGCCGACGTACTCCCATCCACCCTTGAAGATGAAGAAACCTTTGCCCTTATGGTCAGTGGCTGCGGCGGCGGCCATCACCCCGATGACTCCGGCGGAGGCCAACGGTGTCATGGCTCCGAGTGTCAGCAGGGTGCCGGTACCGATCTCCGTGGCTGCGGCCACTCGAGCATGAACGCCCGCCGGCTCCAAGCCCAACGATTCGAAGTACTTGGTGGTCCCGTCCAGGCCACCCGGGCCTCGCACCTTGTTCATCCCGTGCACGATCATCATCGGGCCGATGGTCAGCCGAAGGATGAGCGCCGCCACATCCGATCCCGAACTGTCCGCGTTCGACTTGGACATGGGACTCTCCTTTGTGATGACTCCGATCGATGCTGCACAAGCGTCTGCGATCGTACTAGAGCTACTCGTGTTCGGCGGCACTGCCCCGCAACGGGGCGGAGTTCGAGCGTCGGTCCCCTGGCGGCACCACCGGCGGGGTCTTCTCCACCGAGCTCCGTCGGTGGATCTGGTCTCGCCTGTCCAGGTGTTCACGCCAGGCAGCGGTCCAAGCACAGCAGAAACCCTGCGACAGCCGATCACTTCATCGGCGATGTGCCAGAACGGCGGCGGGAGGCCATCTGGCCTCCCGCCGCTCCATTGCTGGCCACTGAGACTGCTTGTCCTCATCGAAGTCGAACCCGCTGCAGTCTCGATCGGCATGGCGGTCACGGTCCGCTTCGAGGACCACGGCGAGGTCTTCGTCCCGGTGTTCGCCCCCGCATAGAGGGAACGGTCCGCCTGTCAGCTCAGCTGGCAGCTGATCCGGTCGTCGGCGTCCCGCAGCTCTCGGTCTGGACGCCAGCGACACCGACCGGAGCAGGTGATCCACCGGCGTCGCCGCCTGCGAAGCGATCCGCGATCCAGCCGACCATGTCGTTGGTGGAGACAGCGATGACCCCGTAGTGGTCAAGGCCCGGGTAGATCCACCGCTCGACGTAGGCGCCGAGGCTGCACAGGTGGGTGTAGAGGATCTGCGTGGTGAAGACAGGGATCTGCTCGTCGGCGCCCCCCTGGATGATCAGAAGTGGCACTGAGGGAACGCTCGAGAAGTTGGCGGGGTCGTTCTCCGCCAAGATCGGTGCGAACGAGGCGAGCTGGGTCGGGTTCTGCTTGATCAGCTGCGAGTAGGTGTACTTGTCGAGGGTGTTCTCGAGGTAGGTGAAGCAGCCCTTCTGCAGCGTGGGGATCAGGCTGATCCCCTTCGCCGTCAAGATCTGCTGCAGCGGGACCGCCGCGTTGCCGTAGGCGGTGTTGTAACCCACCGTCGCCATGTAGAGGTAGAAGCGGTACGGGCTCGTCTCGAGGAAGGCATAGATCGAGGCGAACTGCGTCGGAGGAGCCCCAGCCACCGTTCCGAGCATGGTGAAGCCCTGCCGGGCTCCGTAGGTCGCTCCTGCGGCCCAGGCGAACATCGCCGTCTGGCCACCCTCTGAGTGGCCCCACACGACGTAGTGCTTCGACGTGTCAGCAGCGCTGAGCTGGTGGGCGGCGAGCACGATGTCGATCGTGTTGTCTCCCGAGATCCCCCCGACCAGATAGGGGAGCAGGTCCGGCGGCGTCCCTTCTCCCTGGTAGTCGCTCGCCGTCACGACCCAGCCCTTGGCCAAGAGCGCGTTCAAGCTGGCTTGCGGGACCGTCGTCAGGTCCTCATCGGTGTAGTTGGTCGACGGCGCGCAGATGTCGCCCATGCCGTTGGTGCCATGCGACCAGGTGACCACGTCACGGCCGGACGTCGGCGCCGCGGTGGGCGGCACGAAGACCATGCCAGTCACGGCGACGTCCTTGCCACCGATCCCCGTCGAGACGTACATCACCCGGTAGGCAATGGCCTGCACCCCGGCAACGGCCGTCTTCTCGTACTTGAGCAGGGTGCCCGGTGCCTTCGAGCTCACCCCTGCGGGAACGACGTAGAACGCAGGAAGCCCATGCGGTGCCGAGGGAGGCGGCGAACTCGACGTCGAGCTGCAGGCCGATGCCACCAACACCACGCTGAGCAGTGCGCCAAGCACCGCTGCGGCCTGGCGGGATCTCGTCCTTGTTCCCACCACCGCACCCCCCTCACCTGGTCTTCTCCTGGGAGCACGAGTGCCCCCAGGAGGGTTCTAGCGCATTGGCGGGAGTCCTGTCACAACAACGAGCTCAGTAGATCCACTCGTCGTCGCCCGGCGAGGGCAGCGCATCGACGTGGAAGAACTCGAAGCCGGCGACCAGCGCGAAGTACTCGTCGACCTGCGTGTCGCCGATGTGGATGAGTCGAGAGCACGCGAAGCGCTCACGGGTGGCGGCCAGGTGGTGCCTGTGGCTGACGAAGTCGACGTGATGCCGGCCGCCTCCCAGACCTGGCGCTGGTACGCCACTGTGCGATCGGCGGCGCCGACTACTTCCTAGTGCGCCACGATCCTGCGATTGAGGCCAAGCGACTACAGAGGCGCATCCAGGCGCTCGGCTTGGACGTCACCATCGGCGCGGCTGTGGCGTAGTCCGAAACCAACTCTCGAGCCGCCGCACTCTTTGGCGGGCGCTGTGCACCAGCGCGCACCTCGCTCGGCACCAGGAGGGGGCATTTCACCCCAGCGGGGTGCGGCGGATCGGCCAACATCGTGATTGAAAGTTGCCTGCCCCCGACACAGCACAACTGGGACAGCCCAACGAGGTCCGATGGACTGATTGGTAGAGGCACGGAATGACCACCCGCCCCCGATGTGGGACCTGCGCCTCTGTGCGCGGCAGACCCTGAGGTGAAGGCTTGCACCGATGAGGGTTGCAACAGCCCTTCGACCGGCGGGAGACACACTGCGCGCATCCACTGGACCATCGAAGGGGACGGGCTTTAGAGGCGCCGTGCACTGGGGGTCCCTCTTTGCGGCGACGTTCACGCTGGCCAGCCTTCTCGTGCTCGGCCTGCAGGCCGGGACGCACCCGGCATGGGCGGCGGGCACCACGTGGTACGCCTACGCCAAGGGCACCGCCACCTCACCGACGACCTGCCCCCAGAGCACCACCACCTCCCAGCGGTGCACACTGGCCCAGGCGCTCTCCTTGGCCGGAGCCGGCGACACGGTGGCCCTGGCCACGCCGGGCAAGGCCGGGCACTACGTGGGCAACTGGACGGTGAACCCCGCAGGAACGTCGTCGGGAAGCAGGGAGAGGCCGAACGGCCTCTCCCTGCTTCACGTGCAGCGCCGAAGTTCAGATGCAACTCCACTGCAGGACGCGTGCAGCTTCCACTGAAGAACGCGTGCAACTCGACACTATGAGCAGCCGCTGGTCGTGCCGCAGCTGGCGCACACGTAGCAGGAGCCGGCCCGCTGCATGGCATTGCCGCACTGGTAGCAGTAGGGGGCATCCCGGGGTTCGGCCCGGGCCAACAGTTGGTCTGTCGGAGCGGCAACAGGCCGTGTGGACCGAGCGTGCTGCTCGGTGGGAGCAGGTACGCTGCCGTCGACCACGGTCGCGATCACGGGATCGACAGACTCCGCCTCGACCACACCGGTCGATTCGGTCGCCCTCTCCTCCACCCCCGGCAGGGTCGGCTGCATGCGCTCCGCGGTGGAGAGCACGCCGAGCTCGGCACGCTCCTCCATGGGGAGGTAGTCGACCGCCAGCCGCCGGAAGATGTAGTCGACCAGGCTGGTGGCGATGCGCAGGTCGGCGTCGTCGGTGATGCCGGCCGGCTCGAAGCGCATGTTGGTGTACTTGCGGACGTAGGTGG